>JACCDX011409695.1_pt1 | contig 18814 bp, 15 predicted proteins | sample 7449681 | NCBI WGS metagenome assembly JACCDX01 (sample SAMN15323450, study PRJNA562643) | freshwater metagenome | isolation source: river surface water | place: USA:Blue River Watershed | collected 2017-08-18
ACAGCGCATCAAAATGCGCACCACATTTGATCTTGAAATGATAAAAGAACTTGGCTTCTGCTCAGGAATCGAAAACTACTCGCGTCACATCGACGGAAGAGCGCAGGGTGAACCGCCAGCCTGTTTGTTGGACTATTTCCCAGAGGACTTTCTAACTGTCATCGATGAATCACATGTCACCATTCCTCAGATTAGGGCAATGCACAACGGAGACCAATCTAGAAAAAGAACTCTGGTCGAGTATGGGTTTAGGTTGCCCTCCGCGCTTGATAATCGCCCTCTTAGATTTGATGAGTTTCTTGCCAGAACAGGTCAAACTGTCTACCTCTCAGCTACCCCGGCTCAGTATGAACTTGATTTGTCGGATGGGGTTGTCGAGCAGATCATTCGTCCAACAGGACTAGTGGACCCGAAGATTGTTGTGAAGCCGTCAAAGGGACAAATCGATGACCTGATGGAGCAAATCAGACTTCGAACCGACCGAAATGAACGTGTTCTTGTTACAACTCTCACCAAGCGTCTCGCGGAGGAAGTCACTGACTATCTGACTGAGATGGGGATAAGGGTTAGATACATGCACTCCGATGTCGACACTCTCAGACGCGTCGAGCTACTGCGTGAACTGCGGCAGGGGCTCTATGACGTGTTAGTTGGCATCAATCTTCTACGTGAGGGTCTGGATCTGCCAGAGGTCTCGCTCGTTTCAATTCTCGATGCCGACAAGGAGGGTTTCCTGCGCTCCACGACAGCCCTGATTCAAACAATTGGACGAGCTGCCAGAAACGTCGGGGGAGAAGTGCATATGTATGCCGATCGAACTACCGACTCGATGAAGCGGGCAATTGATGAAACCAATAGACGAAGAGAAATTCAGGTTGCCTACAACAAGGAGAAGGGCATTGATCCGCAGCCACTGAGAAAGAAAATTGCGGACATTACCGATGCTTTGGTGAGAGAAGAAGTTGATACAGAAGTCCTGATGGAGCAGATGAGGAAAGCTCCAAAGGGAAAGACCTCAGCATCACCAATTCGAGGTCGCAAAGACATCGGCAAGGCCGGCAAGGAACAACTCATCCAGACGATTATGGAGCTCGACGCTCAGATGAGAGCCTGTGCCGCCGAGTTGAACTTTGAGCTAGCCGCCCGTATTCGCGATGAAATAGCCGAATTGAAGCGCGAGCTGCGCCAGTTTGATGCCGCTGGGCACGCGTAGAATTCTCCAGTGAGCATCCAAGCCCCTTCCAGTAACAAGCTTGTGATTCGGGGTGCTCGGGTCCACAATCTAAAGAACCTAACTCTTGAAATACCTCGAGACGCTCTGATTGTTTTTACAGGCCTATCAGGCTCAGGAAAATCATCGTTAGCCTTTGACACTATCTTCGCCGAGGGTCAGAGACGCTACGTTGAATCGCTCTCTGCCTACGCCAGACAATTTCTCGGACAGGTTGATAGACCTGATGTTGACTTTATTGAGGGGCTATCACCTGCAGTTTCGATTGACCAAAAGTCAACGAATCGTAATCCTCGCTCAACCGTTGGAACTATTACCGAAATCCATGATTACCTCAGATTGCTCTGGAGCCGTATTGGAGTGCCGCATTGTCCCGAGTGTGGTGAGGCAATATCACGCCAAACCCCTCAGGCCATTGTCGATCAACTGTTGGCCATGGAAGAGGGCACAAAGTTTCAACTTCTAGCCCCGGTAGTGCAGCAGAAGAAGGGAACCTTCGAAGACTTGTTCAGTTCACTTCAATCGCAAGGGTACGCACGAGTTGTCGTCGATGGCGAAACCATAGTCCTCTCTGAGGCGAAGCCGCTAAAGAAAAGTTTCAAACATGACATAGCGGTTGTCGTTGATCGCTTAGCAATCAAGCCCGATGCGGTTAGCAGAATTACCGACTCTGTGGAGACAGCTTTGCGACTGGCAGACGGAAAGGTCGTAGTCGACTTTGTGGACCAGAAGAAGCAGCGAACTTTCAGTGAACAGCTGAGCTGTCCGAATGAACACGAGATTTACCTCTCAGAAATTGAGCCAAGAACCTTCTCATTCAATGCACCATTTGGAGCATGTCCGGATTGCACCGGCCTAGGAACCAAAATGGCGGTCGATGCAGAGCTAGTGATAGGCGATCCAGAAAGTTCAATTGCCGATGGCGTGATCATTCCCTGGTCTACCCAAGGTAAGGGGTTGTATTCGTATTTCACTCGACTGCTTCAAGGCCTTGCCAAAGAACTCGAATTCAGCCTGAAGACTCCATGGAACAAACTTCCAAAGAAAATCAAAGATGCAGTTCTCTACGGAAACAATTTTGAAGTTGAAGTGCGCTGGCGATCAAAGTATGGAAGAGAGATGCGCTACACCTCAGGTTTTGAGGGAGTTCTTCCTTACGTGGAAAGAAGATACCAAGAGTCGGATTCAGACTGGGCACGCGGTAAGTGGTCTGAGTTCTTAAGGGAAGTTCCTTGCCCAGCTTCCAATGGGGCCAGACTGCGACCGGAAGTTTTGGCTGTCAAAGTACATGGAAAGTCAATCCACGATGTGGCAGTTATGTCACTAGCTCAGGCACACTCGTTCTTCGATTCCCTCAAGCTCAACAAGCGTGAAAGCACCATTGCTGCTCAGGTACTTAGAGAGATTCGAGCAAGACTCGATTTCCTGTTGGCCGTTGGGCTTGATTACCTATCGCTTGAAAGGGCTGCGGGCTCACTTTCGGGTGGCGAGGCCCAGCGAATTCGTCTAGCAACCCAAATCGGAGCGGGTTTGACTGGTGTGCTGTATGTCCTTGACGAGCCTTCCATCGGTCTTCACCAGCGTGACAATCGCAGACTCATCGAAACACTTGAGAAACTACGCGACCTTGGAAATACATTGATAGTTGTCGAGCATGATGAAGACACCATCAAAGCGGCCGATTGGCTCGTTGACATCGGGCCGGGTGCGGGAGCAAACGGCGGAGAGGTTGTCCACAGCGGCTCTTACGAAGCAATCTTGGCCAATAAGAACTCAGTAACTGGCGACTATTTATCCGGTCGCATTTCAATAGATACTCCTAAGAAGCGTCGAAAGCCGACCGGAAAGCCACTGAAGGTGGTTGGCGCCAGAGAGAATAATCTCAAGAACCTGGACGTCGAGTTTCCGCTGGGAGTCATGACTGCTGTAACTGGCGTAAGCGGCTCCGGTAAGTCGTCTCTGGTCAATGATGTTTTGTATGAGTCTTTGGCAAACAAACTCAACGGTTCTAAGTCCGTGGCCGGCAAGCACACTCGAATAACGGGACTAGATCAACTGGACAAGGTTGTTCACGTTGACCAAGGTCCAATTGGGAGAACGCCTAGGTCAAATCCCGCTACCTATACCGGAGTATTCGATCACATCCGAAAGTTGTTCGCCGATACTCCGGAGGCAAAGGTCAGAGGCTACCAGCAGGGGCGGTTCTCCTTCAACGTCAAGGGAGGAAGGTGCGAAAACTGCTCAGGTGATGGAACAATCCGCATCGAAATGAACTTCCTTCCTGATGTCTATGTGACGTGCGAGGAGTGCAAAGGGGCGCGCTATAACCGTGAAACCCTACAGGTTCACTTCAAAGGAAAGACCATTGGCGACGTCCTGAACATGCCAATTAGTGAAGCTGCCGAGTTCTTTGCTCCAATCAATTCGATTGCCAGGTATCTAAATACCTTGGTAGACGTTGGACTTGGTTACGTGCGATTGGGTCAGAGTGCCACGACTCTCTCCGGAGGAGAGGCGCAAAGAGTAAAGCTGGCCACCGAACTTCAGAGAAGAGCCACGGGAAGAACTATCTACGTTCTCGACGAGCCAACTACCGGACTTCACTTTGAGGATGTCAGGAAGCTTCTACTGGTACTGAATAGCCTGGTTGATCGAGGTAACACGGTAATAGTCATTGAACACAATCTCGATGTCATTAGATGCGCTGACTGGATAATTGACTTGGGGCCCGAAGGGGGCTCGGGCGGAGGCACCATTGTGGCCGAGGGTACGCCAGAGCAAGTTGCAAAAAACAAATCAAGCCACACTGGCAAGTTCTTAGCTGAGCTACTAAGCAATGGCTGACCTCAGCTTCAAACCTAAGTCTTCTGAGATACCGACCAATCCAGGTGTCTACCGGTTTATTGGCGAAGATGGCCGAGTTCTTTATGTAGGGAAGGCTAAGAACCTTCGATCACGCCTTTCCAGCTACTTCGGAAATTTTGACAAGCTGCACGAGCGAACTCAAAGAATGCTAACCGCAGCAAAAGACGTCAAGTGGACGATTGTCAACACGGAATATGATGCGCTCCAACTTGAATTCACCTGGATCAAAGAATTTGAACCGCCTTTCAACATTCGATTTCGCGATGACAAGAGTTACCCCTATCTGGCTATTTCTATGGGCGATGAGATTCCTAGGGCCTTCATCACAAGAAATCGAGAGATCCCAGGCGTGAAGTACTTTGGTCCCTACACCCAGCCCTGGGCAGTTCGCGAAACGCTTGACACGCTTCTCAAGGTTTTTCCAGTTCGAAGTTGCTCGCAAGGAATCTTCAATCGCGCTCAACGAAGTAATCGCCCCTGCCTGCTGGCAGACATCGGTAAATGCAGCGCGCCTTGCGTGGGTCGAATTGATCCGCCAGCCCATAAATCACTTGCAAAACAGCTAAGCAGTTTTGTTTTCTCAGGGGATGAGGAATTCGTTGAACAACTCCGCACGAAGATGACAGCGATGAGTGAATCCCAGAATTATGAGGCGGCCGCGAACTTTAGAGATGACATAGCTGCGTTAGAAAAGGTATTGGAGAAATCATCCGTAGTGCTCTCTGACCAAACCGATGCCGATTTCATTGGGATAGCAAGGGATGAACTATCAGCGGCGGTTGCTCTATTTTCTGTGCGCCGAGGAAGAATCCGAGGAGCAAGAGGAATGGTAGTGGACCTCGAGCTAGATCGAAATGATACGGAACTAATTGAGTACGTGATGCATGAAATCTATAACCCACCAAAGCGGGCAGAACCAATAGAAGTTCCTAAGTCAATCTTCGTTCCAGTGTTGCCAATTGATAAGAAAGAGGTTACTGCCTGGCTATCTGGAATCAGGGGTTCGAAGGTCGAACTATCAATTGCTCAACGAGGCGAGAAGGCCGTACTGGCCAAGACCGTGGCAACAAACGCACAGCAATCTTTGCAGTCTTACAAGCTAAAGCGCACCGCGGACTTCGCTGCCAGAGCGGATGCACTGGCTGGAATTCAGAAGGCACTCGCGATGCCCAATGCACCCTTGCGAATCGAGTGCTTCGATGTCTCGCACCTGTCTGGAACAGGAACGGTCGGATCGATGGTTGTGTTTGAAGACGGTCTACCAAAGAAGAATCAATACCGAAAATTCAATCTCGAAACCACTGATGACACGGAAGCCATCTACCAAGTCCTCCGAAGAAGGCTGAAGTACCTGGAGGAGGACAAAAGTGAGAAGTTTGCCTATCGGCCCAGCTTGCTCCTAATAGACGGGGGAATTCCTCAGCGAAACGCGGCAGCCCGCGCTCTCTTGGATGCTGGCATAGACGACATCACAGTTGCGACCTTGGCCAAGCGGCTGGAAGAGGTCTACACGACTTCAAGCGATGAGCCTGTGATTTTTGCTCGATCCTCCGAGGAGCTCTTTCTGCTGCAGCGCATCAGAGATGAGGCGCATCGATTCGCAATCACAGCACAGCGGGCCAAGCGAACCGCAGGAATCGCTTCAACCTTGCTCGAATTGCCTGGCCTTGGCGAGGCTAAGGTGAGGCTGCTTATCCGCAAATTTGGCTCTATCAAGCGCCTGCGGGCTGCTAGCAGCGAGGAAATCGCCTCACTGCCCGGGTTTAGCAAGGCCAAGGCTGAGGCCCTTCTTGAGCAGCTAGAGCAATTGGAGAAATCCGACACGCCCGAGATTGGAAACGACTAACCTTGAGGCAGTCAGGGGAGAGATGGATACCAAACGCAAGCCAGAATTGCTGGTGGTCACCGGCATGTCAGGTGCTGGCCGCTCTACCGTAGGCAACGCCCTGGAGGACCACGGCTGGTATGTCATCGACAACCTGCCTCCCCAGATGCTCGGCCCAATTAGTGACCTTTTTGCCCTGAGCAAGGCGAAACTGCCAAAGATTGCCGTGATTACCGACGTTCGAGGGGGCGAATTCTTTTCAGAGCTGCAAAGCAGGATCTCTGATCTCAAGAATCGAGAAATTGCCGTACGGCTGTTATTCCTAGAGGCAAGTGATTCGGCCTTGGTAAAACGCTTTGAATCGGTTCGACGCCCACATCCACTTCAGGGAAGCGGAACCGTGCTCGACGGAATTGCCAAGGAGAGAGCCGAACTTCTAAGCCTTCGTGAGATTGCTGATTTGGTGTTTGATACCTCAGAATCAAACGTCCACCAATTGACGAACAGAGTTGCTGAGGCTTTCTCCGATGACGCCAACTTCCTCAGAGTGAATGTAATCAGTTTCGGGTTCAAATACGGAATTCCGGTTGATGCGGATTTGGTGGCAGATGCAAGATTCATTCCCAACCCTCACTGGGATGAGAGTCTTCGTGCTCTGACGGGTAATGACTCAGCTGTTAGTCAATTTGTTCTAAGCCAACCGGGCGTTAATGGCTTTATAGACAATTATGTTGGTGCTTTAGAAGCGGTTCTAAAGGGCTATCGTTCTGAAAACAAGCGTTTTGCAACCATTGCAATTGGTTGCACCGGCGGTAAGCATCGCTCAGTAGCAATTGCAACTGAAATTGCGAAGCGTCTTGACGCAGTTGCGGATGCTACTATCTCCGTTGCCCATAGAGATTTAGGTAAGGAATAGAGTGGCCATCACCCAAGCAATAAAAGAAGAGCTTGCAAGAGTGCAGCCAGTCAATGGACTTGTGCGTGCGGCTGAACTTGCAACAATATTGCGATTTTGCGGCGGCCTGCATTTAATCTCTGGTCGAATTGCCATTGAAGTTGAAATTGAAGCTGCCTCGGTAGCTAAGAGAATTGCAAAAGCAATTACTGAGCTCTACGGGATAGCCGCTGAAGTTTCAGTCGTGCAAGCCGGGGGACTCAGAAGAACTAATGGTTACCAAATACGTGTTTTGCGCGATGGAGAACTACTGGCTCGTCAAACCGGGCTTATCGACAATCGAGGTCGACCTGTTCGTGGCCTTCCTTCAACACTGGTTTCATCGACAATGGACGAGGCAAGAGCTATCTGGCGAGGCGCATTCCTAGCGCAGGGAACCCTGACAGATCCGGGGCGTTCAACTTCACTCGAAGTTGTTGCCCCTGGAAATGAATCTGCGATGGCTTTGGTAGGTGTTGCCAGAAGACTCGGAGTGAACGCCAAAGCGAGAGAAGTTCGCAATGTTTTCCGCGTAGTCGTTCGTGATGGTGAAGGAATTGCTGATCTTCTCAAGGAAATGGGCTGCATCGAGCAGGTGGATAAATGGGAAGAGCTTCGCAATCGAAGAGAAGTCCGGGGAGCTGCCAATCGCCTCGCAAACTTCGATGACGCAAATCTTCGTCGCAGCGCTCAAGCAGCAGTAGCGGCAAGCGCAAGAGTACAACGGGCTCTTGAGATTCTCGGGCCCGAAGCCCCGTCGCACTTGAAATACGCTGGCGAGCTAAGACTGAAGCATAAAGATGCTTCCTTGGACGAGTTGGGCAGATTGGCTGAACCGCCTATGACGAAGGATGCTGTAGCTGGCCGTATACGTCGACTCCTGGCAACAGCTGATAGGAGAGCGCAGGAGCTTGGAATTCCTGACACTGAGTCTGCAATTTCGGATCTTCTAGAGGAATAAACAAGCTGCATCAATTGCTCAATAAGAGCAGAGAGGTATACACATGAACTACAAGCTTCCCGACCTGAACTACGACTACTCTGCACTTGAGCCGCACATCTCAGCTCGCATCATGGAGCTGCACCACTCAAAGCATCACCAGGCATATGTAACGGGTGCAAACACAGCATTAGAGGCGATGGCCGAGGCGAGAGAGAGCAACAATTTCGCGAGCCTGCCTAAGCTTCAAAAAGACCTAGCTTTTAATCTTGGAGGACACGTAAACCACTCCATCTTCTGGCAAAATCTCTCTCCTACTGGGGGAGAACCAACAGGAGATTTAGCCGCCGCAATCAACGAGTACTTCGGTTCATTTGAGAAGTTCAAGAATCACTTCTCTGCAGCAGCTGTCGGTATCCAAGGATCCGGCTGGGCGTATCTTGCATGGGATGCAATGGGTAATCGGTTAATAATCGGTCAGCTCTATGACCAGCAGGGAAACTTAGCCATGGGGAATATTCCACTGATGATGCTGGATATGTGGGAGCACGCCTTTTATCTGGACTACCAGAACGTCAAGGCTGACTACGTTAAGGCTTTCTGGAACATTGTGAACTGGGAAGACGTGGCCAATCGCTTCGGGTCTGTCTCCGTGGCCAGCCGCTCACTCCTGCTAGGCTAAGCGCAGTCCGCCCAAAGGCGCGTGGAATAGACATTTACAAAACCCCTGGAGTAGATCTTGACCCGTATTGGTATTAATGGCTTCGGCCGAATTGGCCGCAACTTCTTGCGCGCAGCACTCGCTCAAAACTCAAATCTAGAGATTGTCGCGGTAAACGACTTATCTGATCCAGCTGGATTAGCTCACCTTCTCAAATACGACTCGATAACCGGTCGCTTGAATGCTGCTGTGAGTGTCGATGGTGACAGCATTGTTGTCAATGGCAGGTCCATAAAAGTTTTGGCTGAGAGAGACCCAGCGAATCTTCCATGGGGAAAGCTAGGCGTAGACATCGTTATTGAGTCAACTGGCATTTTCACAGACGCTGAAAAGGCGAAGAAGCACATTGAAGCTGGTGCCAAGAAAGTAATCATTTCTGCGCCCGCCACCAATGAGGATGCAACTTTCGTAATTGGTGTCAATGAGCACCTCTATGACCCAGCTAACCACCACATCATTTCAAATGCCTCTTGCACCACCAACTGTCTGGCTCCGCTAGCCAAAGTATTCAATGACAAATTCGGAATCGTAAACGGCCTGATGACAACGGTTCACGCCTACACAGCAGACCAGAATCTGCAGGATGGTCCACACAAGGACCTAAGACGTGCAAGGGCAGCGGCGCTAAACATCGTTCCCTCAACAACTGGAGCAGCCAAGGCTATTGGCCTGGTCCTTCCAGAGCTAAAGGGCAAGCTAGACGGGTTTGCTCTTCGTGTTCCAGTTCCTACAGGATCGATTACGGATCTGACTTTAGTCTCTGAGAAGAAGGTCACCGTCGACGAGATTAAGGCTGCCTACAAGGAAGCTGCTGCGGGTCCGATGAAGGGTATCTTGCTCTACACAGAAGACGAGATTGTTTCGAGCGACATTGTCACCGACGCTCACTCTTCAATTTTCGACGCCGGACTAGTTCGAGTTATCGACAACACAGTCAAGCTATCTTCCTGGTATGACAATGAGTGGGGCTATTCCAACAGACTGGTTGAGCTCACTGATCTGGTTGCTTCCAAGCTGTAATGCTTCGAACTCTGAATCAGGCGGGTGAACTGCGAGATAAGCGTGTCTTGCTTAGATGCGATTTCAATGTTCCCCTTGACGGAGAAGTCGTTACTGATGACGGTCGTATTCGAGCGGCCCTGCCAACCATCCATCGCCTAACAAACCAAGGCGCCAAAGTAATAATCCTCTCGCACCTTGGAAGACCAGATGGAAAACCTGATCAGAAATACTCACTAAAGCCAGTGGCTAATCGGCTGGGTGAACTACTTGGTCAACCGGTGGCGTTCGCAACACAAACAGTCGGCTCCGAAGCTTCCTCGGCAGTTCAAGCGCTTGAAGCAGGATCTGTCTTAGTTTTGGAAAATCTGCGATTCAACCAAGGAGAAGCTTCTAAAGAGACATCCGAAAGAATTGAATTCGCAGCTCAACTTGCGCAAATGGGTGACTTGCTAGTGAGCGATGGCTTTGGCGTGGTTCATCGCAAACAGGCGAGTGTCTACGAACTTGCAAAAACTGTTTCTAGCTATGCTGGCCTGCTGATACAGGCTGAATTAGAAGTCCTAGATCAACTGACCGAGAATCCCGTCCGTCCCTACACGGTTGTTTTGGGGGGATCGAAAGTTTCAGACAAACTTGGAGTAATTGACAGTCTTCTGCCAAAGGTCGACCGTCTTCTGATTGGCGGAGGAATGCTTTTCACATTCCTAGCAGCACAGGGGCATCGAGTGGGAAAGAGTCTGCTTGAGTCAGATCAGATTGAAACAGTGCGCAGCTACATAGCCAAAGCGAGTGAATTAGGTGTTGAACTCGTACTTCCCGTCGATGTCGTAGTTGCAAACGAGTTTGCTGCTGACGCCGAGCATGAAGTGGTAGCCGCATCAGAGATTGAAGGCGGCCGATTTGGTTCAGACGGCATTGGTCTTGACATTGGTCCAGAGACTTCACGAGTGTTCGCCGAAAGTATTTCGTCTTCGAAAACAGTGTTTTGGAATGGCCCAATGGGCGTCTTCGAATTTGAAAAATTCTCAAATGGCACCAGGGCCGTGGCCGAAGCACTTACAAAAGTGAGCGGCATCTCTGTGGTAGGTGGAGGTGACTCTGCAGCCGCTGTGAGAAGCCTCGGTTTTTCAGAAAACTCCTTTAGCCACATCTCAACAGGTGGGGGAGCCAGTCTAGAGTTCTTAGAGGGCAAATCGCTTCCAGGATTAGAGGTTCTAAATGACTGACAGAGTTCCGCTGATTGCGGGTAACTGGAAGATGAATCTTGATCACCTGCAAGCTATTGCACTAATTCAGAAGGTTGCCTGGACTCTAAATGAGAAGGGCCATGATTTCAAAGACGTTGAGGTTTGTATTATTCCTCCGTTTACTGCCCTTAGAAGCGCACAGACTTTAATTGATGCTGAGAAATTTGAGCTTCAGATTGGAGCTCAAGACATTTCAAAGCACGCGTCCGGTGCCTATACGGGAGAGATTTCGGGTGCGATGCTTGCGAAACTAGGATGCAAATATGTCCTCATTGGCCACTCAGAGCGTCGCCAGTATCATTCAGAGGATGATGCGACTGTTCGAGACAAGGTAGCTGCAGCATTCTCATCGAACCTAATTCCAATTATTTGTGTCGGCGAATCTAAAGAGGAGCTCGAACAATTCGGTGCCAGCTCGATCCCAGTGAAGCAAATCTTGGCCGCACTTGATGGTCACGAAGCGCTAAAAGAGTTCGTTGTCGCTTACGAACCTGTTTGGGCGATTGGTACTGGGGAAGTTGCCACTGCCGAGCAAGCTGATCAGGTTGCTGGCGCTATTCGAGCTGCACTGGCAGACAAATTTGGCGACATGGCCCAGCAGGTCAGAATTCTCTACGGAGGCTCCGTGAAGGCTGCAAACGTTGCTGGATTCATGCAGGGGGCCGAAGTGGACGGTGTTTTGGTGGGTGGAGCATCCCTGGATTCAGACGAGTTTGCCGGTATTGCTCGTTATAAGAAGCACATAGTTCTATAATTGGCAAGGTTTTTGGAGGAATAATGGCCGCAATTCAAACAGCACTCTTAGTGCTACTAGCGATTACTAGCGTGCTGCTGATCTTGATGATTTTGCTGCACAAGGGTCGCGGTGGTGGCGTTGCTGACATGTTCGGTGGCGGAGTCACCAGCTCTATGCAGTCTTCCGGAGTTGCTGAGCGCAATCTTAACCGAATCACCATCGTGCTTGGATTGGTTTGGGTAACAGTAATCATCGTGCTTGGTCTATTCACTAGATTCGGCTGGGCCTAATGTCTTCGACTCCTTCAATCCGTGGCGCTCGTGTCGGCGCTGGACCAATGGGTGAAAAAGACCGAGGCCACCACGTCGAGCGCGTCACCAAAAGCTTTTACTGCGCCAATGGTCATGAGACGCACCCATTTTTTGCAGCCACGGTTGTGGATGAGGAGATTCCTCTAGAGATTGACTGCCCTCACTGCGGATTCCCGGCTGGCAGAGACAAGAACAATCCGCCACTGGTTGCAAAAATTGAGCCATACAAAACTCACCTGGCTTATGTGAAAGAGCGTCGCACCGCCGCAGAAGCTGCTCAAATCTTGGATGAGGCTCTGCAAGCTATTCGTGCACGTCGCGAAAAGGCAGCCGCAGCTGCTAAAGCTCGTCGCTAATTGTTTGGTCAATCCACCAAATGGTTTCTTGGCTTCCGCTTACGCGACTTGCGGGTACCTTACCCTCTAAAGCGCGTCTAACGGCATCGGCTTTCTGCTTTCCAGCTGTTACAAACCAAACTCGCTTTGAACGATTAAGTGCCTCATAACTAAGTGATAATCGTTCGGTGGGGGGCTTTGGTGAGCTTGATTCTGAAACAATCCAATTGCTTGGATGTTGCACCCCTGGAAATAGTGAGGCGATGTGGCCATCTTCGCCTACTCCCAACAAAACGAGATCAAACACTTCAGCACCCTGATTGACAGGTCCAAATTCCTTATTCAATCTTTGACTGAAAGTCGCTGCTGCCTGTTCAAGTCCGTCATCTGGTAGCGGGTAGGCGAGGAGATCCGCGTTAGTGAGGTCAGGCCAGGCCTGCAGAGCCTGTGACTCATTTCGATCGGGACTATCGGCAAGAACGAATCTCTCATCACAGAAAATCACGCGAAATTGGCTTGGCGAGATTCCACTGACTCCAAGTCGCCTGACTACCTCGATGCCTATGCCACCACCAGTGAGAACAAGATTGAGCTTGTTTGGAGCAGCTTTGCCCGCTAACTCAATGATTCCGGTTACGACAGCATCAACCACGTCTTTCTGCGACTGAAAGGATCTAATTTCCATCAACAATGCCTCGCCTAAGAATCTGCGCATACTCAGTATCTTCACCAAGGAATCTCATGTCTTCAACCAAACAGTCCAGATCAGTTCTGGCCGGCAGGAATACTGTGCTCTCGGGAAGCCCAGGTTGGCTCAACATAGCGACATCCCCCTCGCGGAGTACTTGGAGTTCGCCATCCTCAAATGAGATACGAACGCCCCTAATCCCGAGAACAACGTCTTCGTTCCATTTGTCCTCGAGAGTCACAGGGACATTCAGCTTGCTAGCCAGCCAAGCTTGCAAGAGAAGAGCACTTGGGGATTCCTTGCTTCCGATTACCTGCCCGCGAACAATTCGTCTTTCAAGATGCGACTCTAGGGCTGCAGCAATTTGTGAGCGCCACAGCGTGATTCTCGTCCACGCCATGTCTCCATCACCTGGCTGGTAGTTCTTTGCGAGGGTTTTCAGGAAGCCGATTGGCTCAGATTGAGCTGCCGAGTCAGTAATTCTTCGATCCGCGATAGCTCCAATCTCTGATTGCGCGGGATGAGCGGAGCTCGAGCTGGGCCACCAGGCAACAATTGGAGCGTCCGGAAGGAGTAGGCCCGAAATCAGAGACTCCACGTTAGAGAGCACTTCTCCAGAGGCCCGAAGCACAACCACTTCGCTTGCTCCAGCATCACCGCCAACTCTGATTTCCGCGTCCAATCGAGATGATTGATCACCGGATTTGGATATGACAAGGATTCTTGAAGGGTGAAGACGAGAGGCTTTGTTGGCAATATCAACCGCACTTTCTAAATGAGCATCATCGGTCTCAATTACCAAACTCAAAACTCGACCCAATGCAACAACGCCACCCGAGTCTCTGAGTTCCTGTAGTTTGCGAGATATCAGCGCTGTAGTCGTCTGGGGTAGAGAGACAATCATGGTCTTCTCCAAACTCGGCCATCACGCTTTATCATTACATCTGCTCTCTTAGGGCCCCAGCTACCAGGCAGATAGCCTTCGCAATCGTTTGATAATTTCCAGTACTCGACAATTGGATCAAGGATCTTCCACGAAAGCTCAACTTCGCGCTGTCTTGGAAACAAGGGTGGTTCTCCAAGCAAGACATCCAGGATTAGTCGCTCATAAGCCTCAGGGGAGTCTTCAGTGAATGCGTGACCATAGGCAAAATCCATCGTTACATCGCGAACTTGCATGCTCGGTCCGGGAACTTTTGATCCAAACCGAATAGTCACACCCTCGTTTGGCTGAACTCTTATTACGAGAGCATTCTGTCCAAGCTGCGCTGTCTCATCAGATCCGAAGAGTTGATGCAGCGGTCGACGAAATACCAGCGCAATCTCAGTAACCCTCCTGCCCAATCGCTTACCTGCTCGCAAATAGAAAGGCGTCCCCTTCCAACGTTTGTTGTTGATGTCGAGTCTCATGGCTGCAAAAGTTTCCGTTTTGCTGCTAGGGGGAATCCCTTCTTCCTCGAGGTAGCCAAGCACCTCTTCGCCGCCCTGCCAGCCACCTAAGTATTGTCCACGCGCTACATGGTCGGAGAGGTTCTTGGGCAGCTGCACGGCTGCTAAGACTGTTTCCTTTTCTCGTCGAAGACTGCTTGAGTCAAAGCTAGATGGTCTCTCCATGGCCGTCAGAGAGAGCAGCTGGAGTAGGTGATTTTGTATAACGTCCCTGGCTGCTCCAATGCCGTCGTAGTAGCCAGCCCTTCCACCAATCCCAATGTCTTCAGCCATGGTGATCTGTACGTGATCTATGTGATTGGAGTTCCAAATGGGCTCAAAGAGTTCGTTGGCGAATCTCAAGGCCAAAATGTTTTGAACAGTTTCCTTGCCCAGGTAGTGGTCGATTCTAAAGATGGAGTCTTCCGGAAAAACCTTGGCAACCACTTCATTTAGCGCTTTCGCTGATCTCAGATCAGACCCGAATGGCTTCTCAATTACTACTCGACGGAATTGGCCGTTACTTGCTTTCGCGAGTCCCGATCGATCTAACTCACTAACGACGACGGGGAAGTCTCTAGGAGGAATAGAGAGATAGAAGATGTGATTTCCAGACGTGCCTCGCTCTTTGTCTAACGCATCCAGCTCTTGCTTTAGCGCATCAAATGCTTTCGAGTCGTCGTGGCTCCCTTCCACAAATCGGATTCCGCCAGCTAGCTGTTCCCAGACCTTCTCCGACCAACTGGTCCTCGAAAAGCTCTTCACAGAGTCCCTTACGACCTCCCTAAACTGCTCATTGGACCAAGGTCGACGGGCAAACCCAACCAGCGAAAAAGAAGGAGGCAATAAGCCGCGATTAGTTAGGTCGTAAATTGCCGGCAGTAACTTCTTTCGCGCAAGATCCCCAGTTACTCCAAACAGAATCAGACTCGATGGGCTAGCAATTCTCTGTAGCCGTCTATCTGATGCTTGTCGGAGCGGATTCTTCAAGGCTGCAAGGCCTTTACTAGTTGATCGAACCCTTGCAGAGGATTGCTCAGCTCGAGACTCAGAACGGGTAATCCTTGGTCGGCGAGAACTTTGGCATCACCAGAAGCTTGTGCCTGAATAAGCTGACCAAAACTGAACTCTCGTCCCGGAATAGCCAAGTCCTCGGTGTCGCCTTGTGTGATCTGGAGGAATACCCCTTGCTTTGGTCCTCCCTTGTGATATTGACCTGTTGAATGCAAGAAGCGTGGGCCCCAGCCGAAAGTTACGGGTCGCTTCAAACGAGTCGCTAATAGGTCCCTGAGCTTTGAAAATTGTGGGTAGGAGTTTGAAGGCAAGTAGGCATGCACCGACAAATAGCTTTGGGGTCCTACGGTTGCCAACAGCGCCTCAATTGCAGAATCAAGGGTTGTTCCGTGAAGCTCAAGAGCCCTTCCCTTGATTGCTATTCCACCGCTGACGAAATCAATATCTTTTGAAAAGTCTGGATTATCTAAAAGTGCGCGAGCTGCAACTTTTGCGCTTTCAACATTTGGCTGGTCAAAGGGATTGATTCCCAGTAGCCAACCGGCAATCGCAGTCGCATACTCCCAAAGCAGGAAGATTGCTCCCAAGTCGCCACTAAAAGATAAGTCCGCATCGGTGCCAAAACGTACAGTCAGTACATCAGGTAATTTGAGAGATAGTTCTGGTGCGCCGGCGTCTATAGCGACCGGCAGAACACCTTTGGTTTCTTTACCCGTGCTCTCCGCTACCAGCTGCTCAACCCAGTCTCCAAAGCCTGGCAGGGCGTCCGCCTCAATCAAAAACTTGTCTCTGCTTTGATCTCCAGCCATAGCCGCAGCTAGTTGAATGGCTGGGTTATCGACACTGTCAGCTGCCAACGATGCAGCAATTTGATTTGCATCGCTTAGCAGTTTTGCGATGTCACACCCTGCCAGCCCGGCTGGAACCAATCCGAAGGCCGTAAGAGCGCTATACCTTCCTCCGACGTTTGGATCCGCATTAAATATTCGATATCCACTCTGGCGAGATGCTTCCTCTAGCGGAGATCCTGGGTCAGTCACGATGATGATTCGCTCAGCGGGATTAATGCCGGCATCTGTAAAGGCCTTTTCGAAAGCCCTTTTTTGTGAGTCTGTTTCTACAGTCGAACCAGACTTCGAGGAAACAACTACAGCTGTCCTATCAAGCTCGGTCAAAGCGGTCATAACTTGGGAAGGTGCGGTTGAATCGAGAATTACTAGCTCTTTGCCATTTACTTTGGCTATTACTTCCGGCGCTAAAGAAGATCCGCCCATACCGCAGAGAACTATCCTGTCGATTCCCTTTGCACGCAACTCCTTGCGCAACTGAATAACCTCAGGTACCAGATTGCTCGAATCACGGTAGCTACTTACCCAGCTCAGGCGGATTCTTGCCTCTGGTTGAGCAGCGGCACCCCAGACAGTTGAGTCTTTATCAGCAATTCTCGAGGCTATTTGCGAGTCAATAATTGACTCAATAGCGCTAGAGACTCTCTTCGCTACCTCTGGCGAGAGGTTTACTTCCAAACTAGACATTGCGAAGCGCTTCACCCACTGAGTCTTTTAGCTCATGCCAGGAGGCAATGAATTTTTCGACACCTTCTTTTTCCAGCAAATCGGTTACCTCTGTTAGGTCAATACCTGCGTCAGATAGCTGGTTTGTAAGCTGTTTTGCGGAGACGAGGTGAGGCTCAATTGAATTTTCTACTTGCTCCCCATGATCGGCGAAAGCTAGCAGCGTCTTCTCGGGCATGGTGTTCACCAAGTTAGGCGCAACGAGCTCTGAAACGTAAAGCGTGTCAGGCAAGGCTGGGTCCTTCACGCCAGTAGATGCCATGAGTGGCCGCTGCAGTTGAGCGCCTTTCGCCTCAAGGGCTTTCCAGCGATCAGAGGAAAACTGCTCGAGAAACAAACCATAGGCGAGACGCGCGTTAGCTATAGCAGCTTTTGACTTGAGCTCCTCCCGGCCAAGCGCTGAAAGGCGCTTGTCGATTTCAGTATCAACTCTGGATACAAAGAAGGAGGCGACTGAGTGAATTCCAGTTATCGACGTTCCATTAGCCAATGCCTTTTCAAGACCTGCCATGTAGGCGTCGATTACGGCTGCATAGCGCTCGATCGAAAAGATTAGAGTCACGTTTACAGAAATACCTCGCGCGATAACCTCAGTGATTGCCGTTAGCCCCTCTAAGGTTGCCGGAATCTTAATCATGACGTTTTCGCGAGCCACCTTGGCATGGAGCGCCAACGCTTCTTCAATCGTTCGGTCTGTGTCGAAAGCTAAGTCAGGGGATACCTCGATGGAAACCCGGCCATCAACACCACCGGACTCCCTATAGAGGTCGGAAAAGACATCACAAGCCTCAGCGACGTCCTCCGTTGTGATGTTGAATATCGCCTTTTCTGAATCACTACCTGCGAGTTTCTCTCTGCGCAGTAGCGGCAAGTAAGCGTCTGTCTTGAGAGCTGCAGCAAAGATTGTTGGGTTCGTGGTGACCCCTCGTACTGAATAGTCAGCGACTAATTCGCGCAGATTCCCGCTTTCCAGTCTCGAGCGGGAAAGATCGTCAAGCCACACAGAAACTCCAGCGGAAGTTAGGTCAGCCAGTCGCTTGTTCACTTGGCGGCTCCGATCAGTTGTTTTGCTGTGCTCACAAGGTTTTCGGTGGTGATACCAAATTCCTTGAACAGGGTCTTGTAATCAGCGGATGCTCCGTATTGATTGATACCAATTGAAACTCCGGAATCTCCAACAATTTCCCGCCAACCACTGGTAAGGCCCGCTTCGATAGAAACTCTGGCCTTTACACTCGGAGGCAGAACCGAGTCGCGGTAGTCCTTTGGTTGTTCTTGGAACCATTCAACACAAGGCATTGAAACCACTCGAGTAGCAATTCCCTCAGACTCAAGCTGTGATTTAGCTTCAACGGCAAACTGAACTTCGCTGCCGGTTGCAATCAGAATCAAATCTGGAATTGGCTTGCTCGAATCTGAGTATGTGTAGCCACCTTTGCTGAGCAAACTCGCCGCTCCAAATTCAGGCCCGCGCTTCAGGACTGGCAGGTTTTGGCGAGTAAGAACCAGTGCGGATGGGCTCTGCTTGCGCTTTAGCGCTTCTAACCAAGCAACAGCAGTCTCATTGGCATCCGCAGGGCGAATAACAGAAAGATTAGGAATGGCTCTGAGCGCCGTCAAATGCTCAATTGGTTGATGAGTTGGCCCATCTTCACCAAGTGCAACAGAGTCGTGCGTCCAGACATAAATAGGAGCAATGCCCATTAGTGCTGCAAGGCGAACAGAGGGACGCATGTAGTCGGAAAACACCAGGAATGTCCCGCCGAATGGTCGTGTGTGACCCGAGAGGCAAATGCCATTCAGAATTGCACCCATAGCGTGTTCACGAATTCCGAAGTGAAGGATTCGTCCACCCTTGGTTGGCTTCCAATGCTTGGTTTGCCATTTAGCTGGAACGAAGGAGCCAGCTCCCTCGATGGTGGTGTTATTAGATTCGGCCAAGTCGGCGGATCCCCCCCAAAGC
>JACCDX010961812.1_pt1 | contig 18810 bp, 32 predicted proteins | sample 7449681 | NCBI WGS metagenome assembly JACCDX01 (sample SAMN15323450, study PRJNA562643) | freshwater metagenome | isolation source: river surface water | place: USA:Blue River Watershed | collected 2017-08-18
AGTCCATTTTCTTTAGGGCTGCGATTGTGGATTTCATTTCTGACATCCAAAAGATGTCTTCCATCACAGGTGTGTTTGCGATGTGGATTTTTGCCTTCAAAGATGCCAATTCTTTGGTGTCTTTTTGAATTTCATTATACAACTCCACTGAGCTGTATGGTCTTTGGTTTCCAACCTCAACTGAGTTATGTTGTTGCATCAACTTAGTGTTCTCGCCGATGTTCTTAACCAACTTGTTTTTTTGTTTAAGCGCTTGTTTAATTGTCATATTTTCTTATTTGTTTTGTAATTATAAACAACTTTTAATAGTAAGTCAAGAGGGATCTCATTTTTTTATGAGATCCCCATTAACTTTTAATTTACTTCCTCAAACTCAACATCAGATGGTTCATCTTTGGTCTCATCGGTTGTTGTCTGTTCGTATAACGATTGACTAATTGCTTGGAATTTAGTATTAAGATCATCAATGTCTTTATTTATTTTCTCAATATCCTTTTTACCATAAGATTCTTTTAAGGTTTGAAGTGACTCATTAAGTTCTTGTTTTTGATCCTCAGTTAGTTTATCCTCCAAATCTTTAATTGATTTCTCCGTTTGGAAGATTGTACCATCAGCCCTATTTAAAACTTCCGCTTCTTCTCTGAGTTTTTTGTCTTGTTCAGCATTTAACTCAGCGTCTTGCTTCATTTTTTCAATCTCTTCTTTTGATAATCCTGACGATGCCTCAATACGGATTGTTTGTTGTTTGTTCGTTCCTTTATCTATCGCAGATACATTAATGATTCCATTTGCATCAATATCAAATGTAACTTCAATTTGTGGAACACCTCTCATTGCCGGTGGAAGACCATCCAAGTTGAATTTACCAATGGTTTTATTATCAACAGCCATTGCTCTCTCACCTTGTAATACGTGAATCTCTACCGTTGGTTGGTTATCAACTGCGGTTGAGAATACCTGTGATTTTTTAGTTGGGATCGTTGTGTTCGCTTCAATCAATTTAGTCATAACTCCACCCATCGTTTCAATACCTAATGAAAGTGGTGTAACATCCAACAACAACACATCTTTAACATCACCAGCCAATACTCCACCTTGGATCGCCGCACCTAACGCAACAACCTCATCAGGGTTAACCCCTTTTGATGGTTCTTTACCAAAGAAATTCTTAACAGCTTCTTGGATTGCCGGAATTCTTGTTGTACCCCCAACCAAGATAATTTCATCAACATCGGAGATATCCATTTTTGCATTTTTCAATGCTGACTTACAAGGTTCAATTGTTCTTTTGATTAATGATTCAGACAATTGTTCAAACTTTGATCTTGACAATGTTCTAACCAAGTGTTTTGGCATCCCATCTACCGGCATCAAATACGGTAAATTAATTTCACTTGATGAGGTTGATGACAATTCAACTTTTGCTTTCTCAGCGGCTTCTCTCAATCGTTGTAAAGCCATTGGGTCCTGAGTTAGATCAATTCCGTGTTCGTCTTTGAATTCACTCGCTAACCAATCAATGATTACTTGATCAAAATCATCACCACCTAAATGTGTGTCACCATCAGTAGATAATACTTCAAATACACCATCACCCAACTCAAGGATAGATACATCGTGAGTACCACCACCACAGTCAAATACAACCACAACCATATCTTTGGACATTTTATCCAACCCATAAGCCAATGCTGCTGCGGTAGGTTCGTTGATGATACGTTTTACTTCCAAACCAGCAATCTCACCTGCCTCTTTTGTTGCTTGTCGTTGAGCATCGTTAAAATATGCCGGTACTGTAATAACCGCTTCAGTCACTTTCTCCCCCAAATAATCCTCAGCAGTTTGTTTCATCTTCTGAAGAACCATTGCCGAAATTTCTTGCGGTGAGTATTTTCTATTCTCAATTTCAACTCGTGGAGATCCTCCATCACCTTTGATAATCTTATAAGGAACTTTTTTGATTTCTTTTTTTGACTCATCAAAACTAGTACCCATAAATCGTTTGATTGAGTGAATAGTTTTATCAGGATTAGTTACCGCTTGTCGTTTAGCAGGATCACCAATCTTTCTTTCACCATCTTTAATAAATCCAATCACCGATGGAGTTGTACGTTTACCTTCGTTGTTTGTTATAACCACCGGTTCATTTCCTTCCATAACGGCCACACAAGAGTTTGTGGTGCCTAAGTCAATTCCAATAATTTTTCCCATTTTTAATTTTAATTTTTTATTTATTATTACTTTTCAGTCGTGACAAGTTTCTCAAAAAATATTCCATTAGTTAAATACTGACAGATTGTCAGTTTACCAACTATCTATATCTGTCAAATCTAATTCTACATCAGCCAATTCACTATACACACTGACAATTTGTCCTATACCATTACTTGAGAATCTATATTCGTAGTTACCATATCTTCCAAATACAGCCTTTATGTGTTCTTGCCATTCCTCCAATTTATTCACCTGACCTTCATCAAGTGTGAATGTTAAAGTTTTACCTTTTTTTGATGGAGGAGGTGACGGCATTTCATGGTCAGTTATCTCACCATTAATTCTCAAATACATTTTTTCAATACGTTTTTGATTCTCATCCATAATCCATTATTTTTCAATGAACATATTTGTATTAGCGATTGGTGCTCTGAAAACCGGAATTTTCTTACCATCAAATTCCTCAACATAAACTTCATAATGGTTATCCATTACTTTTACTGTTGGAACATTTGTTTGAGAATAAATTATTTCCCCTTGAGAATTACTTAATCTTACTTCTCTTTTTGTTGTGTTAAATGTTAATGTTTGCATCTTTTTTTATTTTATTTTATTTTTATTAACCTCTCATATCTTCCTCTTCCACTATTGGTTCAGAATCTGAATCATTATCATACGTAGTAACAACTTTACCTCCCTCAATATTTATATTGATTCCAATTTCCTCTTGCTCCATATCTCGTCGCACCACTCTCATTATCGGTCTTAATCTTAACCCTATATTATCAACGTCAACTTGAGGTTCAATTATTTCTTCCATTCCATCTTCCATTATCGCTCTATCCTCCATTGGAATAAGTTCATTTGGAATAAGTTCATCGTAATTACGTGCCACCTTTTGCCCAAAATATTTGTTATGATTGACCATTTCCTCATCACTAAACAAATGCACGTTACTTTTATGTAAACTTGTATCTAAGAACCCCATCAATTTTGATAAGGTTTCATAAGGTAACTCCATATGGAACGAATCAATTGATTCATCAACCTCATTAAAAATACTTACTCTACTCATTACCTCAGAAAAACATCCAAATTTTCTTCCGGTTACCTTATTAATGAGATATATTAAAATTCCATTTTTTGAATATCTATAAAAATATTCGGGATCACTTTTCATTGCGGTACACCATTTTGTTCCAGCTCCATATTTTAAAGATGCCTCAAACGATAACGGTTTAAGCATCATAACCATATCATCTTCATAGACAACGGATATTTCTTTTCTTGATTTATTTAATAAATCTTTTGTTCTTGCAATTGAGAGTTGATTTGTGATTTCATTCATATTTTTATATTTAGATATGTCATTTTCCACAACTAACCCTTTTTGTAAAGCTTCATTAAATTCAACTAATATTTCAATATTTTCAGGTTGGAACATATGGTCTATAATCCACATAATTAATAACTTTTCAAGCCCATCAACACCACTAATTGTCTCGTTAAGATATACATATCTATTACCATAAGGTCCATTACCATTGAATTCTTTATTAAATGTTTCTATTTTTTCTTTAACGATCTTTAATAAGAATGGAGTAAATTTATTAGATTTACTCGGATCCAATTTTGATAATAGTCGGATCAAATTAATTTCCATATTAGGATTTTCTTGAATCAAATGTTTTATTCCCATAATTTATCTTTTTGTTTTATTTATTATAATCTACTTGATAATTTTTTAATTATCTCTTCTTCTTCTCTTGTTAAAATATAATATGAATTCCATATCTTAGTTAGATTGTCTCTTAATTCTTTCTCCCCTGGGGACTCATTATCACCCCTAACAACTTTTCTTATTTCAGGATTTGGATGAGTTTCCAAAATACCATCTTCGTGTAACCATTCGGCAATTGTTCTTTTGTCGTGACGATCCATTTCATTATAAACATCATCTAAATCAACATCAATTCTAATATAAGGCATTTGTTATTTTTTTAATAATAAGTAAAAAAAGTGACCCCATCAAGTTAATGGGAGTCACCTACGTTATTTTTTTCACCATAGATCAAATAATCAGGATTAATGACCTTCGCGATTTTGTGTCTACTACCATCCAAAGATTTTACAACAACTCCTTCATGAGGGACTTTGGTACCTTGGATGTTATTATTAAACACATATTTGTCTTGCTCTTCTTTTGACCATGGACCTGAATACAATGTTTCAACTTGATCTAACCCCAAGCATTGAAAGTGTGTTGTTTGGCTTAAATTATCTTCATAATGTCCGTCAACCTCAACATCAAATCCCGCAAAACGGATTTCAGTTAAACCATAATCGTAATTCTTTTGAATTCCGTGTCCGAAGATCTCACCATAGATAATAAAACCAGACCCTATCCCATCAGGAAAATAAGTATCTTTAACGTGATCCCAAAGTTTTTCACGAATACCATATTTTTCCGCAACCGTTTTCCAAACATCGGTATCATAAAATCCTTGTGAGTCGGATCCTTTCTCTACATTATGAGAACCGTACACATACTCATATCCAACCCATTGATTACCAAACCATCCACGAATCTTATCTAATAATGATAGTTTTTTCTTTCTAACAATTCCGTAACGTGCATTGGTACCATGTAATTTACGAGTAATACATACCTCATCTCCCTCATTAAACATCTCAGGTACGTTTTTCATATTTGGGAATTTGTAATAAACGTGAAAGTTAGGATTTTGGTGGTATTTGAATTTTCTACCTCCAACATTCATCTCAACCATTTTGACTGGTGGTTCGTATTTGACGATACCCAACAACTCCATTAAATCCTCTCCTTCTGCAATGGTGGGGTGTTTTCGTAAAGCAGGAATGACATTCTTACTCATGATTAAACATTCAGAGTATACACCACGAAGTTTTACAGTTCTAACTCGTTGACCTTTTCTTAGGTATCCAGTCACACCCATCAAGTCAGACAATTCAACAGGGATCACGGCATCAGTAGTTGCAATAACAACTTTGTTTCCAACCTCGTATTCACCTTTCTTGGTGATTGCATGCCATCCATTAACGATTGCAAGTTCGATGTTATCCGCCCCTTCTATTGGTCGTATCTCACCGATTACACCAACATAACATACGCTATTTAAATTTTCCATTTCTTATACGTTTTCAAATTCTTTTTTTGTTAACTCTATTTCTTCAACCAACCTTTCAAGTTCTTTGGTTACCATTTCTTTGATAAGTTCTTTGTTATAAACACTTACCTCACCTTTTCTGTTGAACCCCCCTGGATGTGTAAATCCAATCGTGACACTCAAACCACAAGATTTAAGCGCATATTCTAATTTATACTTCTGTCTTTCCAATCTATCAAGGTCTTCTTTGATTTTTTTTGCTTGTTCAAATTTTTCTAATTCCATAAGTATTTTTTTATATTGTGTGTTCCCAAAATACTCTATCACAATTTTGTGGTAATTTGTTGATGTGTCGATAATTGTTAATATATCCCATCATATTAGCAGCACCAACAGCATTTGCTGAGTGAACAACAACTCTAACAACAGGTTTTCCGTCCATCCACTGATTAACCAACCATTTGGTACAATCCATACCGGTCTTTTCGGTGATGTTGTCGTAATTGATTGCATAGTTTTTTACAACACCGTGTAACCACTCTTTCATTGCACTATCACCTAAGTCGTGGTCCAAAGAAATTAGTTCAATATTTTCTAAACCAATCTCAGTTACTTTACTCACAAACTCGTCATAAGAACGAACTACTGTCCATTCAGGGATTCCTTCAACCCTCTCATTATTAGGACTCACAGGAGTTCTAACATCATCTAAATAAATTCTTGCTTTTTCCATAATATTTTAATTTTCGTATAAACCATCTTTTTCATCGTCCTTCATCATCTGAACCAACAAAGCCTTTTGATTATACTTTCGTATAAGTTTGAAGATCTCTGTAATGTCCGTAAACTCTGATGGTGGACTATCATTTCTAACAGGTAGAAATATCAAGGTAAATCCATGATTACCCTCAAACCTCTCTTTTACTTTGATGCCACAGATTTCATCAATATAAACCCACGGGTAGTTACCCATAAGTTTAACTTCAATTCCAAGTTTTTTTAATCTTTCCACAAAAACCTTGATCTTATCACCGGTCAATTTTGTAGGATCGTTTTCTCTTTCCATATAGGTTCCAAATTTAGTTTCTATTTTTCTCATTTCAATAATTCTAAAAATATTATTACAACAACGGACCCAAACAAATATCCAAGTCCCGAACATAAACCTAATTTTATTCTTTCCTTCCAAGTTTTTGACTCAACCATAAATCCCACGAAAGGTAATGATAAAAATGGTCCGATGAATGCAAAAAATAACATTCCAAGATAGTTCTTGTCTGCAACTACAGTGATATAGAATGTACTTCCAATCTCTAATATAAGCGCAGATAAAAAAACAATCAAATACCTTTTAATCATCTAAGAACATATTGGTGAATTACAACAACCAATTTTTCATTAACTAAAGATCTGTCTTTTTTAATCTCAATGTTAATCATCCCAAAATCTTCTTTAAGTCGATTTGATTGAACTTCAACTTCGTGTTGAGCATCTTCAACGTTTTTGAAAAAACCAAAGTATGAATCACAAGATCCCGTCTTGTCACACACTCCGTAAATTATCTCTCTTTGATCCATAACATTCTAATTTTTTGTCCGTGACATTCCACAAATCTTTTTTACCATCAGTCATATGACAATTGTGTTTTTTACCGGTTTTTTTGGCAAAACCAACTATCATATCATTATGACGATTACGAATAAAATGTGGACATTCCTTACACGGTTTTCTCATATAAGGACAAAGATAAATAATTTTATTTAAATAATCAAATTATTTTTTAAATATATAGTTTGTGTGGATTTTTCTTTTACCATACTTCTTTTCCATAAGTTTCTGGTGTAATTCCCAATTAATGATAGATTCACTAACTTGCTCTTCATCTTTTGCCATTGAATATAATTTTGATATTTTCTTTATTACTCTGTTTGCGATATATTGAAAATTTTCAATTTCATCCTCAAAAAATTTAGTAGGATTTTTTTCATATTTCATTGTTTGTGATAAAAACTTTTGTCTAATCTCGTCTGTTTTTTGAAGTCCCTTTACTTTATCCTCAAAACCTGGAGGTATTATACCTAAGTGTAATCCAAATAATTTGATAAAGTCATCTTGAGCGTGTGCGGTCATACCCATAAATAATTCCATTCTGTTATTTACTAAATCAATATAAGCAATTTCTAACACTCGGTTTATTTTTTCATCAATACTCATATTAGACGGATCTTCACCAATATGCTCAATAAGTTTATCTAATCTTTCTTCTTGTTCTTTTAATTTTGAAATAAAATTATCGAACGTAAAGTTTTTTATTTGGATTAACTCTTTATAAACTCTACTGTTTTCTATAAACTCTCTGAATTGTGATTTTGTAATATTTTTTGATCTCATCAATGATGCAACTTCAACAGGTCTTACAAGGTTTTCTATCCCATGAATATAATACATATACCTAAAGAAAACTCTATCTAATACCGGTATTCCAAAATTACCTCTTTTTTGTGTCGCTTGATAAACTGCATCAGGACCCATCAAACTATATTTTTTTGACTGTTTATCGTATTTGTGTTTGATTTCATGGGCTAAAGATGCCACGTGTTCACTTCTTTCTTCCTCCATTTTTTGAACGAGCCCTTCTGGTCTCCAATTCTCACCAACAGCAAATGTTATTACTAGTTCCAAAGTTGTTGAGGGTTCCATTTCTTTCATATAAACATCTCTATTGAATTCAAAGCTACCTCCCATTCCCATTTCTACAATACCTAACACCCCTTCTTCATCCTCAATTTCTTTAATTTCAACTTTAAGTTCATAAGAATCAATTTTGATTTTTTTCTTATCACCCAATGTAAAATTTATCCTCCCATCAAATTCGTAATTGTCTTCAATATTATATATAGAACCAATATCCGTTTCAACAATATCGTATAGCATCTCCGCAGCGTCCAAAATGTTATCAGGAACTCCCAACGCTTCATTAATAAATTCTAATTGACTTTCTGTGATAATAATTTTCATACTAATAAATATATTGGTGTTGTGATTTAACCCACAACACCAACTAAATTATCTAAATGGTGATCACCTTCCATCTCAGGAACGATCTCTCGTTTATCCATCATATGCACAATTTCAGTTATACTATACGGATAAAGATTATTACCATCAACACCAACATCCAATCTTTTACCTTTACCCCACTTTTTATTTGCCGGTAAATGAACGTGACCATGGAGGTGAATAACACCTTTATTAAGCCCATTCCAACTTTCAAATGGATAGTGAGTCATTACGAAATCAGCACCATCAATATGAACCTGCAAATAATCTTGTACCGACAAGAACATATCTTGAATACCTTCTCGATTATTTCTAATATGATGATCGTGATTTCCAAGAACCAAATGAATATTTTTACACACCAATCGATCCAAGAAAATTTTTATATTTTCAAATCCACCAAAGGCAATATCACCTAACATAATTAAGGTATCATTCTGTCCGACTTTCGAGTTGATGTTATCCACTAATGAGTTATTCATCAACTCTAATGTATGGAAATCTCTGGTACTCCAATCTGGCACATTCCCATCAAGTGTTCTCCAACCGGTTACACCTCTGCAAATATTTTTGTGGTTGTAGTGAGGATCCGATGTGATCCACACTCTACCTGTTGTTAATATTTTATCAAATTTCATATTTTTTTATTTTAAGGTAATTCATCACCATCTATAATCATATATTTTTTAAGGTAATCATTAAAACTATCATAACTACCATCACTATACGTTAAATATGTATTAGAATCATAGCTACCAATCAATCTACGCATTCTATTGAGTACATCTAAAGTATCATTATCATCCCTAACATTAAATGATTTATTCCCATTTAAGTCCGTAATAGATTCTTCTTTTTGTAATTCAGGAATAACAACCGACCATATCTCTTGAGGTAATGATAATAATAGTGGACTTGTTTCCGTATCATCCGCTAACCAAGCCTTAAGATCTTTATCATCTGTTTTGTCTCTTGATATTGCATACTTATTATTAGTACTTCTGTTAATTACATAAATAATTTTATAGTTATCAATATAATCATTCCAATATCTTTCTTGAGTTACACACCATTTTGTATTTGTACCATATAATTTCGCAGCTTCATAACTTAATGGTATTAAAACCAACCATTCATTATTATCAAATAATTTTTTGGTTTGTTTCTCTAATTCTTTCAATCTAACTATCTCTTCAGCCTTTTTAACCTCAACCTCCAAAGATTTGAAATCCTCATGGGAACTAATGTCATTTTTTTCAATTCGTTTTGCGTTACAATGTTTCTCAAACTCATTTAAAGTTTTAACATTATCTTCACCAAATAAATCAACACCTAAACCATATTGAATATCCGTTGTTGAATACCAAAGTTTTAATCTTTTAATTAGAAAATCACAATACTTATACGTATCGGTTGGGTCGATCATACGGATAAGGTCAATAACCGTGATGTTTAATTCCGGGTGTTGCTCTTTTAATTTATCTAATCTTGACATAACTATAAATTTACTTCAAAACGCTCACGCATTTTAGTTAATACTTCTTCAGGAACATTATGTTCGTTAATCCCTCCGTGTCTATTTTCCACAATAATTGAAAACACTTTATATTCAAAATATTCGGCCATTTCATAATATGGTTTCATTTCCCACTCCTGAGTAAATGTGTTTGAAACTACAATAATGTTATTTAGCTGTGCGGTATGATTCAAAAGCATTGCCGTATGAACACTATCTTGACACCATTTATGAGCATCTTTTATTTTTGATCCATCAAATTTGTATTCACCATCAACCATAAAAAACATATCAGTTTCAAAATGAGTTCCACCCAATGATTTGGCAAATGTTGATTTTCCACTACCGGGAATTCCTCGAACTATATAAAGTATTTTTTCCATATTGCAAATATAAATTAATTTTTTTAAATAAACAACTATTTATAGGTATGAAAATTATTATTACCGAATCTCAATATAATGTTCTAATAAATGAAGGATTTGATTTTGATTCAATTTATAAATCTTTATATCCTAAAATGTTTAGACAAGTTTGTTTAAGATACGCAAACGGAGATAGAGATAAAGCCGATGATTATTGTCAATTAGGTTTTATCAAAGTACACGAAAAAATGGGAATGTACGATGGTTCTGGCAGCATTGAGGGGTGGATTAGACGCATTATAACTAACACAATAATTGATGAGTTAAGGAGAGAAAAAAGAGCACCAAAGAAAAAAGAAGTAGATTTTGGTCGTCAGGATTTTGATATTGAAGATCCAACTAACGAAGAACCTCTATATAGTTTATCCGATATAAAAGACGCAATAGAAACTTTATCCCCAGCATATAAAAAAATTTTTGAACTATATTATTTTGAAGATATGACACATCAAGAAATTGGTGATGAATTAGGTATTAGTGATGGTACATCAAAATCAAATTTATTTAAAGCGAAAGCAAAAATTAAATCCTATTTAGAAAAATTAAATAAAAAAAGGGAAGGTAACCCTTCCCTTTAAAGGTCGACAACGAATTGTCCGACTCCACCACCTTGTTTTTAAGTTACAAGGAAACTAACTGAAATCAACACTACTTGATACTCTTAATCCATCAACGTATGTATCGTGATATTTTTCATTACTAATCCAAGATGAGGAATAAGACGGATTTTCATCATAGTATGTATGACTATCAAAACCATCCTCACACCAAGTTAACGCCATTTCAATGAATTCTTCGGTGTCCTGTAGATCACCATATTCATCAATAACTCTACCTGAACGAATAAAAGATAATAATTCTTCTTTATTTGAGTAGTGTTTATTTTTATGAAAGTTCCAACAAAACTTCCATCCCATACTTCGTTTACCCAAATGAACATTCATATCTTCAATGAATTCATCCCAAACACTTTCAAATTCAAACCCACCTTCTTTTGGTTCAGAAAAGTTAGATCTAATTTTTGACACATCCCATAAATCTAATTTAGACACTTTTTCATACAATTTTTGATGTCTAATAACAATATCAGATGATTTTGGTATTCTATAAAAATTTGTTCCCATGTTTATATTTTTTCCATCCAAAGATAATAACTTGGAGGGTTGTTAACACCTATTGAAATATCAGTGAACTTTCCACCGATTATAACTCCCATTTCTAAATTAACTTTATTGACCGTACCGGTTAAGTAACCAAATACCGTATAATTCAAAGTTAAAGAATATACTGACCCAACAGAATAAAAACTATAGTTTTGAGGATCCATTGAATTGTAAGTATACTTACTTTTTGTAATGAACTTAATCGTGTCAACAGGATTCATATCTATTGGTAATGCCATCTCACCAGTTCTGTATCTCGTAATTATCCAAGTTTGACCTACCAAAGAATATGAACTATCTTGTGGTGTTGGATTAGTGGTCACTGGTGGTTCGATAGTTCCAGGTTCAATTACTTGTTTCTCACAAGAAAACAAACCTATGATTAATACTAATAAAAACAATATTCTTTTCATATCTTACTTTGTTACTAATGCTTCAATTCTACTCTTTACGTGATCAGTCATTGAGATCTCATCCACATTACTAATAATTACCGAATTAAGTAAAATTTTATTCGGAATGTGAACTAAAAATGTATCACCATTATAAAAACTCAAATCATGACCTAACTCAATAGATCCATGAATTGCTTTCAAAAAGATCTTAAATTGAATTTGATCCATAAAGGTTTCATTAATTAATACACCCATACTGTCATTAATGACTTTTAGTGTATACCCTGTGATTGTTGGTTTTGACATATCTTGTAATTTTATACAAATATAATAATAATTTTTTAAAAAGTCCCCCAATTAAGGGGGACCGATATAATTTAATTTTGAGTGAACGCTTTATCAGCCCAAGTTTTTGCTCCCATTCGGGTCCAAATATTCATATCACACATATCAGGAAATGATTCTCTCATAGTACCAACAGTGATCGTTTCCAAGAATCCTCTATCTATTGAGTACCATTTACCACCTTTAGTAGTGTAGACATTCATCCAATTACCGTATTCATTTTTTACTTGGATGTTTACAAGAGTATTTTTCTTGTAACCACGAATAATACTTGCGGGAGTCCCTTTTGTATCGTGAATAGAAATGAATCCTGCTTGACATTTTCCGGCTATACGAAATTCATACTCTTTATCACTATCTTTCAAATGATTTGAAACCATTACATTGGTGATTTTATCTTTAACCATAGTTTTGAAAGATCCATAGAATACGTCTCCTGACATTGTTCCTTCATTTACTTTGATAAACTGGGTGTTGGTTTTTGTAGTTGTCATAACTGTTTATGTTTTTAATTATACAACAAAGGTAATGCTTTTTTTTAAACTGCCAAACATAAAATAAAAAATCCCACAACTTTTTTAAAAAAAATTATGGGATTATTTTTTTGATTAACCATTAAATAACTGAGAAGGGGGATTTTGGTTGTTTTTTGTATGATATAAATATATCATTGTTTACCAAAATTCAATATTAATTTAAATTTTTTACAATAATTTTATAAAAATCATCATTTTTTTTATCCATAGGTAGTTCATCTACCGCAAAATAACCACATTCACTATGTTCCCCCCCATCAATAGCATTTTCTAAATCAGGATAAATTTCTTCATCAACTTCTAAAGAATAAACATACATGAATCCTTTTAAATAAGTTCCGTCTTTATTAAACCGATCAATAAATCCAACTAAATCTAAATTACCATCAACTTTAATGTTTGTCTCCTCATAAAATTCTCTACGAGCAGCATCTTCAGGACTTTCCCCATCTTCAATTCCACCTCCCGGTATTGACCAAACTCCAGGTAAACTATTGTCATTACTCCTTTTACACAGGAGCACCTTATCATTACATTTAATCAATATTCCCGAAAATCTTTTGTTTTTCTTCATACCTTTTATATTTATAAATATGGAAATAATAATAAACAATAATCTTTTTAATGTCAAATCAACAATAACAGATAAAGACATTCAAGAAGGAATGAAAGGAAAAAAATTTGACGATACATTTAATGGAATGTTATTCGTAATGAATGAAGGTTATCATTCATTTTGGATGAGGGACTGTTTAATCTCATTAGATATTATCTACATATCAGACGGTAAAATTCAAAAAATTTACAGTGACTGCCCTCCATGTAGGGAACAAGACGATACGAAATGTCCCCATTATGAAGGAGTTGGTGATATGATTTTAGAAATAAACGGTGGTGATTGTGTCAAATATGATATCACCGAAGGTGATTCAATTTTGATCAAAGAGTGATTTTTGGTTCGCAAATGAACTAACCCTTTCCATCGCAATTTCAGCATAATTAGGCGATAATTCAATACCTAACCATCTACGATTTAAAATTTCCGCAGCAACTAAAGTTGTGCCAGAACCCGCAAATGGATCTAAAATTACATCGTTTTTGTAGGATAATATCTTAATCGCTTTCGTTGGTATGTCCATTGAGAATGTTGCCTTGGTGAGTGACTTTGTATCTGCAAAATAATTCCACTGACCAAAAACAAGTTCCATAAATTCTTTCTTATCCGCCTCCTCATAAACCATTTTTTTCTTTAATGTGCCATCTTCTTGTTCAATCTCAGTTTGTTCCCCAACCCATTGAGGTTCTCCTTTAACTTTTTTAATGTGTTGTTTTTTGTACGCTAAAATAACACACTCCTTTGGGTTATAAATGTAAGGACTTGATGGACTCATCCAAGATCCCCAAGCAGTTGTTTTACTTCTATGTGGTGATTGTTCTTCAAGATCAACGATCCCAAAAAACCCATAACCAATCTCTTTCATAATCTGCCACATTTCAGAAACAAAAAAGATACGACCACCTTTTTTCTGTCTGTTAATTTCGTATGGGATGTTCAAAGCAATACGACCGTCATCTTTTAATAATCTATATGATTCACTTAACCAATTTTTAGCAAATTCAATATAATCATTAAATTCCACATCATCATCATGTACATCATAATCAATCCCAACACCATAGGGTGGAGATGTTACAATTAGATCCACCGATCCCTCAGGTAATGTTTTCATTACCTCAACACAATCTCCGTTAATAATTTTTCCTGTTTCTATCATTTTTTGTTTTTTATAAAGATAATAAATAAATAATTAAAAGTCCAGTAATACCAATAAAACTAATGATAATTGACATACCAAAAACTTTATTATTCCGTTTTACCTGTTCTTCAGACCTTCCTTGCCATTCGTTTCTATTCCATTCCATAAATTTTTTCTAAGTATTCATAAAGATTTTTGAACTCAATTGTTTCTCCTCTGTTTTTGTAAAACCACATCATCTTCTTTGAAAATAGTCCATATTTTCTATCGTGTCCTAATCGATCTTCTACGTGATTTATTTCTACTTTCTTATTCAGGATAGATGCAATTTTATTTATGATATCTAAATTCGTAACTCTAAATCCTGTTCCAATATTCATTATTTGATTGATAACAGTATCGTCAAACATAAAATCACAAATAACTTTAACGTTATCATGAACATACATCCACTCTCTTACTTGTTTCCCATCACCATAAACCGGAATTGGTTTTCCTTCTCGGATTGATCTTACAATAGTTGGTAAAAACTTTTCTTCAAACTGGTGTTCCCCAAAATTATTACAAGTTCTTGTGATCAAGTAAGGTAATCCGTAAGTTCTGTTAGCAGATAATACCAACATATCTGAAGCGGCCTTTGTTGCTGAGTAATAAGAACTTGGTAATAAGTTGTCCCCTTCTTGTGCCGTGTGATTGATTGCAATATGATCATCCATATCGCCATAAACCTCATCTGTTGAAATGTGGATGAATTTCTTAAGGATTTTGTTTTTTCTTGAGATCTCTAATAAGTTGAATGTCCCTTCCACATTTGTTCTTACGAATGGCAATCCATTACTTATTGAGTTATCTACGTGTGATTCTGCCGCAAAATGTACGATGTAATCAAATTCACCTAATTCATCCGCAACCACATCACAAATATCTTTTTGTAGAAATGTTACATTGTGTTTAATGTTTTCTCTACGTCCGGCGTATGTGAGTTTATCCACACAAAGAACATCACATTCAAAGTTATCCAATAAATGGTTAATAAAAACCGACCCAATAAACCCAGCCCCTCCTGTTACAACTATTTTCATAATGAATTTACTATTATTTGTGCTAATTTATATCCCGTAAATGCCCCAATTGCTGCAGATCCAGGAAGTACAATAAATTTACCTAACATAGTTTCATATTTTTTTCTATTAACTATGTAAGAGATCAAGATATAATATATAATATAGTTAATTAAAACCATAAAGTCCATTTCCTTAGACACAAATACCACAACTGAATTTCCAAGTAACCCCCACATAAAGTTAATGAGGGTTTCACGGATCAATTCGTTTGGTGTTGTGATCGCATCTAATACCGTAATCTTAGTATCAAGACCTCTCTTTTTCGATTGTTTCGATGTGGTGTTGGAGGTACCAGAGTGCTTTTCTGAGGTCCTCAAGTTCTTTATCTTTTCCTTTTTTTCCTGCACGACTTATATATTTTACCGTATTTCCTAAACTAAATCCTAATTCCCAAGCATCAATTACCTTGATCGCTTCATAAGGGTTATTTTCTCCACCATAATGACTAGGGTGATTCACTTGTTCTACTTTTGGTGTTGGACACTGACAAGGTCCTGTTCCACCACATACACATTCTTTATCCATTATTCTTCTTCTCTATATTCTTTTAATAAATCCTCGTTAGACATTGTACCGTATTTTCCGGTAAGACCATCCATATCAACAAATGAGGTCATTATATGTTTTGTATTGTATATTTGTTGTGTAACATCAAGTGATTTGACAATTTCACGAATTATCTTGTATGGATCCGCATTTGATCCAGGTCTACGATCCTCTATGTATCCTTTCCATTCTTTTGCGGTGTCCTGAGGAACTCTAATTGACGCTCCTCGATCAGACACTCCCCAACTGAACTTATCAATTGCCTGAGTTTCATATTCACCAGTCAATCGAAGATTATTGTTTGATCCGTAAGCTTTTATATGTTCATCATGTCTTGATTCAAATGCATTGAATAATGACATGAAGTATTTTTCGTTTCCATCTACTCTCATCATGTCAGTTGAGAAGTTTGTATGAAGGCCCGACCCATTCCATTCTCCGTGTGTAATTGGTTTTGGGTGTAGTTCAATATGGTAACCATATTTCTCAGCAATCTTAAATAAGAAATATCTTGACATCCAAAGGTCATCACCTCCTTTTAATTTTCCTTTTGAGAATACTTGATATTCCCATTGACCTAAAGCAACTTCAGCATTTGTTCCGGTAATATCAATACCATAGTTCAAACACATATTCAAATGTTCTTCAACAAATGGACGACCAACAACATTGTGACCAACACCACAGTAATATTCACCTTGACCTTTAAGTATATTTCTCTTATGACCCAAAATGTTTCCATTCACTTCTTCACGAATGAAATACTCTTGTTCAAAACCAAACCAAAGATCTTCAAACCCTTCACCGATCTCCGATCTTTTATTTGATTGGTGCGGGGTTCCATCTGGGTTCAATACCTCACACAAAACATACACAGGTTCACTACCATTTAAAAAATTAGGTGGAGCGTAATATCTAACAGGTTTTAATAATCGGTCAGAGTTTCCTGTTTCAGCTTGATTTGTTGACGAGCCGTCAAAGTTCCACATAGGGAATTTACCATCAATGAATCCATTACTAACAGATTCATATTCAACAATTTTAACTTTACTTCTTAAGTTTGGTTCAGGTTTATAACCATCTAACCATACGTATTCTAATTTTATTTTCATTTGTTTTTGTTTATATAATTTAATATTTCTTCTTCTGATTTTCCTTCATTGAATAACCTATAAACTTGGTGCGAAAAATCGTCGGTACAGATGACTGCATCGGCGTCTAAATATTTTATAAGAATGTCTAGGTGAGAAAGAATGTTTTCTTTTTTCAAGAATCTTTTATTAAAACCCATTAGAATTAATTTTAATGGTTTTTAACTCGCTTGTTTTATATTTTTTGGAATATAATTTTCTGATTTGATTACCCAAATCCATATCATTTGGGTGATCTTTTATTAATTTTTCTATTAATTTATCAAATTTTTTATCCATACTAAGAATTTAATTGTTCCTTGTTCTTTTTGTAGTTCTCTAACATTTGTACTTGGTTAACATAACTAATCAATTTCCTTTTGAATAATGGTAATAGGGTCTCGTTTATTGGGAACTCCCCATCACAATACATTTCAAAAAGAGGTAATTTTGATTTGTTTTCTATATTCCATTGACTAAATGTATTTATAATTTTTGTAATAGTCAAATTATTTTTCTTATCCGAATAAATTAAATTAACTAAAGTTTTACTTTCGGGTGATTTTTTATTTACTGGTTTTATATCATACTCCCAAACATAATGTAACTCATCTTTAGGATTAATATAATAGAAATAACCTTTTTTAGTTAGGACGCCATCTTTATTTTTTTTAACCTTTAATATTATACTGTCAAAAACTATTTCCCAAACTGATTTAGCAATGTTAAAGTATTCTAACATTCTTGGAGCACTATATGATAAAATTTTTGTGAATTCATCTATTTCATCATTTTCTAAAACAGGGATTTCTTTTATTTTAAGATCTTTAACAAGTAATTCATCATCTATAGTTGAAAATTTCTTATCGGTATAAATAATTTTTTTATCTTTTATTAAAGTTTGGATGTTTGCCAAATGTAAGGATAACTCAATGAAACTTGGATATAATTCCATGTTATCTAATTTTTCTCCCATTTTTTGGAAGTACGATAATAATTTATATTCTTTGTGTTCTTGATCAATAGGTTTTTCAAACATCCATTCGGTGTTCATTAAAAATTCTATTTTTTTCTTTCTTCCCATTAATCATAAACATAATAAAACTTTTTAATTCTGTAAAGTTATTTTAATCAATTCTGAAAACAACGTATGTGTTATCATTTATTTCAATCTCATCATATGTTCCATCATAACTAGATAAAATACCATAATCGGATTCACTAATCAAATCTTCTTTTAATGATCTAAGGTTAATAAAATTATCATATTCAACACCATAATCATCCAACCATCTAATTGGGTCATCTTTTATTTCATCCAAAATATTTTCAGTTTCTCTTTCAACATCATCATCATCAGGATCTCCATCAGGGGAATCTTCTATATCTTGGATTTCATAATCAATCTCATTTATTCGATCATCAATTTCTTCTTGTCTTTGAGATATTTCAT
>JACCDX010470944.1_pt1 | contig 18808 bp, 14 predicted proteins | sample 7449681 | NCBI WGS metagenome assembly JACCDX01 (sample SAMN15323450, study PRJNA562643) | freshwater metagenome | isolation source: river surface water | place: USA:Blue River Watershed | collected 2017-08-18
ATTTCTACAGAAGTAAAGAAGACCGCTGCAAAAGTTCCGGCTGCCAAGAAAGCAGCTGAGGCTGATGCAGTCGTTGAGAAGGTAACCAAGCCTAAAAAGGCCCCTGCTGCTAAGACTCCGGTAAAGGGGGAAGAGCCGAAAGCAAAGGCTGAACCGAAGGCTAAGGCCGAGTCAAAGGCGAAGGCCGAGTCAAAGGCGAAGGCAGATCCGAAGGCGAAGCCAGCGAAAGCTGCCAAGGCGTCGAAGGGCATGGTTGAAGGCGATGAAGAGGACATCGACGATCTAGAGTCTGTCGAAGAAATCGTTGCCGAGGCCGCCTCAGCGGTTGACATTATTGCAGTCGACGACGAGCACCACGACGAAGAGCACGAAGAGACAGAGAAAATCGTTGTTCCTGAGGGCGCGCTTGTGCTTTCGAACCGAGAAGAAGATGACATTCCGGTTCAGACCACCACTATTACCGGTGCTACAGCTGACCCGGTCAAGGACTACCTGAAGCAAATCGGTAAGGTTGCGCTTCTTAACGCCGAGCTAGAAGTAGAGCTTGCGAAGCGCATTGAGGCCGGTCTATTTGCGGAAGAGAAACTTGCATTGGCCACCAACCTAACTCGCGAAGATGAGCGCGATCTAAAGTGGGTTATCAAGGATGGTCAGCGTGCCAAGAGCCACCTCCTTGAAGCAAACCTTCGTCTTGTGGTGAGCCTTGCCAAACGCTACACAGGCCGAGGCATGCAGTTCCTAGACCTTATTCAAGAGGGAAACCTTGGTCTTATCCGAGCTGTAGAGAAGTTTGACTACACCAAGGGCTACAAGTTCTCTACCTACGCCACTTGGTGGATTCGTCAGGCCATCACCCGAGCCATGGCTGACCAGGCTCGAACCATTCGAATTCCAGTTCACATGGTTGAGGTCATTAACAAGCTTGCACGCGTGCAGCGACAGTTGTTGCAAGACCTCGGTCGCGAACCAACCCCTGAAGAGTTGGCCCGTGAATTGGACATGACACCCGAGAAGGTTGTCGAAGTTCAAAAGTACGGGCGCGAACCGATCTCGCTTTCAACACCACTTGGTGAAGACGGCGACAGCGAATTCGGTGACCTTATTGAAGACACCGAGGCTGTTGTTCCAGCCGACGCAGTGGGTTTCACCATGCTCCAGCGAGAACTTGAGCGAATCTTGGATTCTCTTCACCCTCGTGAGGCTGGCGTGATTAAGAGCCGTTTCGGACTTGGCGATGGCGTGCAGAAAACTCTGGACCAAATTGGTGAGGAGTTCGGCGTTACCCGCGAACGTATTCGACAGATTGAGTCAAAGACCATGTCTAAACTCCGTCACCCATCACGTTCACAAATGCTTCGCGACTATCTAGAAAACTAGGCATGTTCTATCTACCGGCCATCGTAATCGGGCGGTTGGTGCGCGCCTTAGTGCGACTTGTTCGCCCCGGTGGTGGATCAGCGCTTCCTGGGTTGGTAGTAAGCAAAATAGCTCCTGGTTTGCTGGCAAACACGTTGGCAAAATTCCCCGATGGCCTAGTTGTGGTGACTGGTTCGGCTGGCAAATCAACGACAACCAAGATGCTGGTTGGGATTGCTAGGGCACATGGAAAGTCCGTGTTCACAAACCCCTCGACCGCCAACATTGCCCAAGGGTTCTTTTCCTCAATCGTTGAGCAGGCAACACTGTCTGGGCGTCTCCGTGGCGATGTTGCAATCCTGGAGATGGACGAAGGGCATGCAGAGGAGATAACAAGACGCATCAAACCGAGTCAAGTGACCATTCTCAACGTTCTCGAGGACCAACTCGATCGTTTTGTTGACCCGGCTATTGTGCGAGACAAACTTGCGGCGGTTGCGTCTAGGTCTTCAGGGGCAGTTCTGCTAAACGCCGATGACCAGAACACAGTCATCATTGGGAGTCACCTAAAAAGCAGCAGTATTGATTGGTTTGGAATTGAACAGTCGATCATTGCCCAGACCTCACACGGCCTTGGCAGTGCTCCAACTTACCTGGAGATGCTTACAAGACCCGAGGTAGCTGCTGAGGTGGTAGGTCTTGACGACCGTACCGCAACAATCAAACTGGCTGACGAGGTGGTATCTGTTGAACTACCGAACCGTGGTCTGCATTTTGCTCTTGACGCGGTGGCTGCTTTGCACTCGGCTAAAGCATACTTAGGTGCAAGTTTCGACGCCGAGCTCGCGGCTGAAACCCTGAATGCCATGCCACCAGTATTTGCACGGGGTGAGATTGCCTTGGTAGATGGCCAAGAGGTCGAGTTCATCTTGGTTCAGAACCCGATGAGTTTTCAACTCAACCTCGACAACTTAACGACAAATCCTGAGCGAGTTATGGTCATGATCGGGCGCGATGTACACGACCCATCGTGGCTTTGGACAGTAGATTTTTCCGGGCTCAGCCATGCCGATGTTGTCTCTGGCTACAACGCTCATGAAATGGCTTTGCGACTGGAATATGCAGGCGTTCCTGTTGGTCAAGTCACTGACAACCTCGAAGCTGCTTTAGATGCATTTTTTGCTCTGCCTGCGCCCCAGCATTCACGCCGCACCGTAATCTTCTCGGCCGATGCGATGCGCCGTACTCGACGAATTTTAGGCTTCACAGACCCTGAGGCGGTACAGCGATGATTCGAATCGGTGTCCTATTTCCTGAGCATCTAAATCTCAATGGTGACGCAGCTAATGCCGAAGTGTTGTCAAAGCAACTTACCTGGCGCGGAGTTCCGAGCCAGATTATTGGAATTGATAAGTGCGTCGAGGCTCTTCCGAAAATCGATGTTCTGGTTGTGGGGCATGGTTCGATCGCTGCTTGGAGTGACGTGGCGTCCTCATGGTCAAGACTAAGTGGCGCTTTGGTCGAATTGATGCGGCATGGCCTTCCAGTTTTGGCAGTGTCTTCGGGGTTTGAGCTACTGTGCCGTGCCCAGAGGGGCAGTCTTAGTGGGCTAGAGGTATTCGACCTCGTCCCAGAAGATATCCAGCGCGTATCAAAATTTGAAGTGGCTGAGTTTGAAGGTTACGAGGTTCTCGGGTACAAGAACTCAGAGGCAAAACTGCCTACTATTTGTCGCAGCAACCGCGTGATTGGAACTCTACTGCATGGGCCGGTTCTGTCTAAGAATCCAGAACTTTTGGAGAGTTTTTTGGTTTCGATCAGTGAGTACGTTGGTCTTGATATTCCCGCGGTTAAGCCAGAAGTGGCCACCCGATTGGGTGACCACACTTCCAAGATTTGGGATTTGGAAAGAGAACTAGCGCGCGAGTAGTTTCTTACTCTCGTCGTGCCATGCGATTGCAATCGGCTCGAGCGTCGCTCGCTTCTCATTTCCGTGGTGTGAGCAGAAAAGTAGGTCTCCAGAGGCTAACTCGACGCGGATGTAAGCCTGGGCTCCACATTCATCACAGCGGTCAAGAGCATTAAGTTGAAACGCCTCCGAGTTCTCGGTGGTTTCTGTGGTTGCTTCGGTCTGCATGCGTGTTCCTCTCTTCCCTCCAATTTCATCACATTCAGCCTTGAAATCCGCCCTTTTCCAAGTTAGTTCGCTAACTGCGAAGTGCTTTGGGGGTACCGATTCAATCGTGTCAGTGCCTTCCCGAGTGGAGTTGACCGGTTAGCATCGTTTGGTGCCCAATTCAGAGTATTCAGCCCGCCATCTCTCGGTTCTAGAGGGCCTTGACGCTGTTCGCAAGCGCCCTGGTATGTACATCGGTTCAACCGATAGTCGCGGTCTAATGCATTGCCTTTGGGAGATTATTGATAACTCTGTCGACGAGGCTCTCGCTGGACATGGAAACCGAATCGACATCGTTCTTCACCCGGACCGCTCCGTAGAAGTTTCTGACAAAGCTCGCGGAATTCCTGTGGACATCGAGCCAAAGACTGGCCTCAGTGGTGTGGAAGTTGTCTTCACAAAGCTCCACGCAGGTGGAAAGTTTGGTTCGGGTAGTTACGCTGCCTCGGGCGGTCTGCATGGCGTCGGCGCCTCTGTTGTAAATGCACTCTCTGAACGACTTGACGTTGAGGTTGACCGCGATGGCAAGACCTATGCCATGTCATTCCGCAGGGGAGAGGCTGGAACATTCGATGATTCCAACGGAATTTCTCCATCGAACCCGTTCAAGCCTTTTGAAAATGAATCGCAGTTGCGAATCGTTGGCAAGGTTCAAAAAGGCGTAACCGGTACACGTGTTCGTTACTGGGCTGACCCACAAATATTCATCAAAGACGCCGTCTTTGCTGCCGATGAGTTATTTGGTCGGGCCAGACAGACCGCATTTCTAGTCCCTGGACTAGGGATTGGCATTCAGGACAACAGAACAGACGAAAAGGTTATCCACGAATTTAGATTTGACGGTGGCATTTCCGAATTCGCAGAGTATTTGGCAAACGATCCTGCGCTCACTGCAACTTGGAAACTTGGCGGGAATGGTGACTTCACCGAGACAGTTCCTGTGCTTGATGAAGAGGGGAACATGGTCTCTCGCGAGGTTAGTCGAAACTGCGAAGTAGAGATTGCCGTTCGATGGGGTACTGGTTACGACACGCAAGTCAAAAGCTTTGTGAACATCATTGCCACTCCAAAGGGAGGCACCCACATTGCTGGCTTCGAACAAGCTCTTCTGAAGGTGCTCCGCGCGCAGGTCGAAGCAAACTCACGCAAGTTAAAAGCTGGCAATGACAAAGTTGAGAAGGAAGACGTCCTAGCCGGACTAACCGCTGTAGTGACAGTTCGCCTGGCAGAGCCACAGTTTGAAGGCCAGACCAAGGAGATCCTTGGTACACCAGCTGTTAGGAACATCGTTGCCAATGTTGTCTCCAAGGCTCTAGCAGAAAAATTCAACAGTTCGAAACGCGACGATAAGACACAAGTGTCGCAGTTGCTCGAAAAAGTCGTTGCCGAAATGAAGTCAAGAATTTCGGCTCGAACTCATAAAGAAACTCAGCGTCGTAAGAATGCGCTTGAGAGCAGCTCGCTGCCTACAAAACTGGTGGACTGTAGAACTCAAGAGACTTCTGGCTCAGAGCTCTTCATTGTTGAGGGTGACTCTGCTCTTGGCACCGCGAAACTTGCTCGAGACAGCGAGTTTCAAGCACTCTTGCCCATTCGAGGCAAGATTCTCAATGTTCAGAAGGCATCGATTTCTGACATGTTGTCAAACACCGAGTGCGCATCGATTATTCAGGTCATAGGCGCAGGATCGGGCAGAAGTTTTGACTTGGACGTTGCGCGCTACGGCAAAGTGATTCTAATGAGCGACGCCGACGTTGACGGGGCACACATCAGAACCCTCTTGCTCACGCTTTTCTTTAGGTACATGAGGCCTCTGGTAGAGGCTGGGCGAGTTTTCGCCGCTGTGCCGCCGCTGCACCGCGTCGAGGTGATTAATGCTGGCTCAAAGGCTAATGAGGTTATCTATACCTACTCGCAAGTTGAACTTGAGGCGCTATTAAGCAAGCTATCTAGCTTGGGCAAGAAATACAAAGAGCCTATTCAGCGCTATAAGGGCCTCGGCGAGATGGATGCGGATCAGTTAGCCGAAACGACGATGGATCGTTCGCGCCGAACTCTTCGCAGGGTTCGGGTTGAGGACGCTGCGGCTGCAGAGGCCATGTTTGAGCTTCTAATGGGTAATGATGTTGCACCTAGGCGTGACTTTATTGTTGACAGCGCAGATGGCTTCGAGCGCGACCGCATCGACGCATAGGCGCTACGCGCTTTTCTGTCTTCGTTGCCCGTTTCTGCCGATTACAGTCCAACAGAACCAATAACTGCTGTGAGATTGATTCCAGAACCATCTCGTTTACCAGGGTCCTCGGCTATCGGCATGGGCTTACCGTCAGGTGTAAGTGCTTTCGCAACACCCTCAACTACTGATGCGAAATAGAGTTGGTCTTCACTGCGAATGAAGCGGTGTGACCGCACGCCGCCTGTGGCTCGACCCTTGCTAGGGAATTCAGTCATTGGTGTCCATTTGACGCTTCCCGCATCGGTTCCCGGGATTGCCATAGAACTGTTAGCTGCGGTTATAACCCGGGCATTTGCCAACTCTGAAATCACATCGAATGAAATCACATGGGCCCCCTCGGCAAGGTTGATTCCTGCCATGCCTCCCGCAGGGCGCCCCTGGGGCCGCACCAAAGACGCGCTGAAATGCAGTAGTTGGGCGTCGCTGGAGATAAAGACCAAAGTGTTGTCTTCATTGCAGACACCGGCGCCAACAACCTCGTCTCCGTCTTTGAGGGTGATCAGTTCGAACTCATCACGTGCTGGGTAGTCAGCAACAACTCTCTTTACGACGCCCTGTTTTGTCGCCAAAGCCAACGAGACAGATTCCTCAAGAGCAAATACCTGAATAAATTTGACACCTCTGCTTAGCCCCAAGAATGCACTCACTTCGGCGGCACTGGACAGCATCGATAAGTCAGAAATACCCGGAACATCACCAACATGTATGCGATGTACCAAGCCATCACTGGTAAGAAACCCGATGTCAGACCTGGTTGAAGTTGAGATCACGCTTCGGAGAGCATCATGGTTTTGTCTGGCACCAGCCTGCAGTGCCAGTTCACTTCCGTCGATACGCGCGACTCGGCCAGATGCGGTCAAAACTACTTGACACGGAGCGTCGGCCAGCTCAGCGCTGACAGTAACAGCCTTCGCTGAGGATATTGGTTTTACCTCGGACACGTTGTCTACTAGCGTCGTGCGGCGCGCATCACCGTATTTGTCAGCAATTTCGGCCAGTTCAACACTGACCACGTTTCGTAAGTTTTTATCAGAACTGAGAATTGCCTCGAGTTGGGAAATCTCATCTAGCAGAGAACTGCGCTCTGCATCCAATTCAATTTTCGAGAATTTGGTTAGTCTTCGAAGTCGCAGCTCAAGAATGTATTCGGCTTGAATTTCAGAGAGTGAGAATCTGGAACGAAGCTCACGGCGAGCATCGTCGACCTCATCACTCCGACGGATTATTGCGATTACTTCGTCAATAGAGTCGATTGCAATTAGCAGCCCGTCAACCAGATGCAGTCTGGCCTTTCGCTTGCCCAAACGGTTCGCCGTGCGCCTACGAGTCACTGTTATTCGGTGGGCCAAATAGACGCCAAGCATGTCACGGAGCCCCATTGTTTGCGGCCTACCGTCAACCAACGCAACATTGTTTACGCCGAATGAGTCCTCCATCGGTGTAAACCTATAAAGCAGATCGAGAACTACTTGCGGGTCAAAGCCGGTTTTTAGTTCGATCACTAATTTGAGACCGTTAGTTCTATCAGTAAGGTCAGTGACGTCAGAAATACCTTGAAGTTTCTTCGAATTGACGCCATCTTTGATTTTCTCGATAACCTTCTCGGGGCCGACCAAATATGGCAGTTCGGTTACGACAATGCCCATCTTGCGAGGTGAAACGCTCTCGATAGAAACACGAGCCCGAGTCTTAAAGACGCCGCGGCCAGTCTCATACGCGTCGCGCACCCCGTCGAGTCCCATGATGATTCCACCGTTCGGAAGATCCGGCCCAGGGATGTATTGCATTAGATCTGCGGTGTTCGCATGCGGGGTTTCGAGTAAGAAACGGGCGCCGGCAATAACCTCACAGAGGTTGTGCGGCGGCATGTTTGTTGCCATACCAACTGCGATGCCCGAAGCTCCGTTTACGAGTAGGTTCGGGAAGGCAGCAGGTAACACAGAAGGTTCGGTTAGCTGCGCATCGTAATTCGGCTTGAAATCGACTACGTCTTCGTCAAGTCCTTCATTCATCAGCAGCGAGGCGATCGAGAGTCTAGCTTCGGTGTAACGTGCCGCAGCCGGACCGTCATCCAGGCTTCCAAAGTTGCCGTGACCGTCAATCATTGGAACTCTTAGCGAAAACGGTTGAGCCATGCGGACTAGAGCATCGTAGATAGCACTGTCGCCGTGTGGGTGGAGCTTTCCCATTACCTCACCAACAACACGAGCAGATTTCACGTGCCCGCGGTCAGGGCGAAGACCCATTTCACCCATCTGAAAAATGATTCTCCTGTGAACAGGCTTCAGCCCATCTCGAGCGTCTGGGAGAGCTCGTGCATAGATGACCGAGTAGGAATACTCCAGGAATGAATCCTGCATCTCTTGAGACAAATCAATGTCGACAATGCGCTCGTCAAACTGGTGTTCCTGGGTCATCTTTTGGGCTACTCAAATCGGGTTGTGGCAGACTGGGGTGATGCTTTCGATGCTACCTTCCCTTCCTAAAACCTTCGGGAGGCTCCCTGATGTGTTTGTCTCCGCGTTAGGAGCGATTACGGGTTCAGGAAACCGGCTTGGCCTTCGGCGGGTTACCAGCGCTTGCGTGATCTTGGTTGATGGCTTGGGAGCACATAACCTGCTTTCGAATTCAGGGCATGCCCCATTCATTTCGCAGGCAAGCATGTCTAAAATCGGCACAGTGTTTCCGAGTACCACCGCTGCGGCAATTTCCAGTTTTGCCACGGGGCAAATGCCCGGTGTTCACGGAGTAGTTGGCTATCAGGTGTTCGACCGCAAAGCTCAGGCTCCACTGAATCTGTTGACTGGCCTTAACGACCAAACGGTTGGTGATTGGCAGCGATTTGAAACAGTTTCAGCGGTTGCCAGAGCGCAGGGTGTCAATGTCTATTCCGTAGGTCCGGGGGAGTACAGCAAGTCTGGCTTTACCAGCGCAACCATGCCGGGGGCTGAATTTGTTGCTGGTAAAACAGTCTCCGACCGATTCAGCGCCGCTGCAAAATTGCTTTCGACTGGCAAAAACAAACTCGTCTATGTATACGTCCCGGAGCTGGACCAGCGAGCCCACGCCTATGGAACTGCTTCGTCACAGTGGCGAGACATGCTTGAAGAGCTCAACGCGGAAGTGAAACGATTTGTGCAAGACCTCCCGAAGGGGACCGGGGCACTTCTGACGGCTGATCATGGAATAGTTGATGTTGATAAAGCACACCATGTCTACCTCGATGAGTACAACGATGCAATTCCCGGCTTAGTGTCGGTCGGTGGCGATCCTAGAGTCTTGTATCTCTACTTTGAACCCGGTGAAACTGCAGAAAAAAGGAAAGAGCTTCTACAGAGTGCGCTGAAAGAGCGAGCAACAGTTTTCACTAGCCTTGAAGTGTGCGCGGCTGGTTATTTCGGCGACATTTCGCCTGAATCTAGCGACACTTTGCCCGATTTGATGGTGTTTGCCAGAACTAGGTCAGCTTTGTACCATCGAGGCTTTGCCAAGCCGAAGAGTCTTCAGATGATTGGGCAGCATGGAGGTATTTCACCTGAAGAACTTATGGTCCCGCTGGTGCGTTTCGGAGCTTTCGTCTAGTCCTCTGCTTTAGTGCCGAAGACGATTTCATCCCAGCTAGGCATGCTGGCGCGGCCCTTTTTCGGTGCCGAACCGGTGACCTCCGCATTCTCAGTAGCGGCCGGAACTTCATTGTCCTTAGACAAAGAATCTGCGCTCTTCGAATCACTAATCTGATTTCCGGCAGAGGCTGATTCTCGCTCGGTGCGTTTGCGACGGAGGGCCTCAAGCAGATCGGCTGTCGCACTCAGCGGTTCAGCGGCGGGTGCTGGCATGGCTGGACGCTTCGTAATTACAGGCGGAGCAGGGTCGGCTACGACGGCAAGCACCTGCGTTTGATTATCCGTCTCGGTCTCGGTCTCGGTTTCAATGGAAGAAACAACCTTTAGAGGTGTGGCACTAGGCGCTTGATTCCCAGCAAATGCCGCCGGCGTTTGAACTTGTGCTTGTGCAGATTCATTATTGGTCAGCTTGATTGCGCGGTCATTCTCAGGTGAAAGAGCAAGTCGCTTCGGGTCGAATGACCAAACCGCGAGAGCCGGTTCGCCATCAATTTCGTAACTCGCGGTTAGGTGCCAAATGCCCAGGTCACTGCGCTTAGCACTCCACGAAACATCTGCTGCACCCAAACCATGAAGCCGCGAATTCATAAGATCACCAAACTCGGTGGTCGGGTGATCCTTATCTGTGTTTAGACCCAGTCTCACAGTCAGAGCAGAATCAACGATGTGGTTGAGCTCGGCGATTACTGGGGCGGCAATCTTCTCGACGAAATCAAGGCTGGCTCCAGATTTCGCTGCTATCTGAGCCACTGACTCGCCTTCGCGAATGGCATCCTGTATCTCCCGCGGAGACATTGAGACGTTATCTAGTCGCTGCGCTGCATCTCTCTTCAGAGCTGCACGAACTCGGTCATCGGCGATAAGGCGGAATTTTTCGCCCGCCAAACTTTCGAGCACCAGGTATTCTCCGTCGGTGTCTACAAATCTGATGTCTTCCATTGCTGTGCCTCCACAGCAAAGTTTGGCATCGAACTAGGCATTTTCCAGCGATTATCGCGGGTGTGCCGAAATTCATTGCGACACGTTTTATTTTTTTTTGGCGTTGCAGGTTTGCTATCTGATGTTTTCTGTTGCACACTATGCACGCTTAGAAATGCAAACGAGAGGCAAGCCAAATGGCAACCGATTACGACGCTCCTAGAAAGAACGACGACGATAACGAGTCGATCGAGGCTATCAAGGAACGTATCCCTGACAAGCTTTCCGGCGTTGTAGACGTCGACGAGGAGCACGGTGAGGGCTTCTCGATTCCTGACGTTGTCTCAGAAGATCTCGATGTAGTTGTTTTGCCGCCGCAAGACGACGAATTCACCTGTTCAGAGTGCTTCATCGTCAAGCACCACTCCCTGCTATCAAGCACCAAGGGCAAGTTTGGTCAGATTTGCGTTGAGTGTGAGTAATTAGGCAGTCGGCCTAGTAATAACAGATTTAACAAGATCTGGTGATCTTGAAGAAACCAACCAGTACGGGGTTGGGTCCCACGGGTCATTCAAATGAATCCTGACGAGACCAGGGACACTCGGTTGGATCTGAAGGAATGCCCTGGCATCTAGATCCGGGCCCGTAGCGCTCCGTTTTCCAAATCGGTCGATTACATCGACGCCCGTTACAAACTCCAATGGAATCTTTGCCTTGCCAACAATGAGAAGTTCCTCTGAGATGAAGATTCTTGGAGAGCTTCCTAGCATGGTCGCAATAACAATTGCGTTTGCCAGAAGGCCAGCTATAAGACCAAGCGTTGCGTTGATTGGTGCCATTGCCAGCCAAATTGTTGGCGCTACCAAAAGCGTGGGCAAGAACGCCCCAAGGCTAGGGCGAACAAGTTCTCGATAAGGCAGTTTGGTTGGCGCGTTCACTGAGGTCATCACTGATTTAGATTACGCTCTTACCGTGAACAATCAATTTCCAGTACTCATCGTTTGCGATGACGCAATGCTGCCTTCATACGCTCAACCAGGAGACGCGGGTGCTGACTTGCGCTCCAGGGTAGACGGAGTGGTGCCGGCTAGGGGCCGCCTCATGGTGCCCACTGGTGTCTCGATAGCACTTCCGGATGGTTATGTGTGTCTAGTTCACCCTCGTTCAGGCTTGGCAGCAAAGCACGGCGTCACGGTACTGAACACCCCGGGTACTGTTGATGCTGGCTACCGAGGGGAGATCGCTGTCAATCTTTATAACACCAGCGATGAAGACTTTGTCGTGAATGTCGGTGATCGGATTGCTCAGGCGGTTTTTCAGAAAGTTGAGCGCGCGGAATTCATTCGCGTAGAGACCTTGCCTGGTAGTCACCGAGGCGAGGCCGGCTTTGGATCGACGGGAACCAAGTAGTGAACGCACTCTATTCAAACGGCAAATCAGCTCCTTCAGATCGACAGTCAGCTGGTCCAAGGGATGTTTCTGAGGTAACGGAGGTCTCTCCATATCTTGATTTTGGTTCCCTACGTGTTCCAACTTTCGAGGGGCTGCAGATGCGGCTCGACGTCGAAGAGGGTTCAAACCGCGTAGTGGCAATTACCCTCGAGAGCAATGGATCCACGATTCAGCTACAGGCATTTGCAGCCCCTAAGTCTGAGGGCATCTGGCACGAAATCCGTGCCACGATGGCTCAGTCAATCGCTGCGCAGGGTGGCACCACGGAAGAGCGCATTGGTTCCCTGGGTCCCGAATTACTTGCTCGGATTCCACTCATGGATGAATCGGGCAATCAGGCTGGATTCCGTGCGGCAAGATTTGTCGGAGTAGATGGCCCGAAGTGGTTTCTACGAGGCGTAGTTGGTGGAGCCGCCATCAATGACCCGAAGGCGGCTGCTGACATCGATGACATTTTCAGGTCAGTGACGGTAGTCCGAGGCGACGCCCCTATGCCTCCGAAAGATTTGCTTCCACTAACCATGCCTGGTGGCACGGTTACTCCGCCAAGAGTTATCTAAATGCCTTCAGAGCCTAAATCAGCGTTGGGTATCGTCAAAGATGGCGACGGATACTCACTAAACCGGCAGGGCGTCCTCGGGGCGCTCGGTGGATGGTTTGGTGTTTTCGAGGCCGTTGTTCCGGCATTGGTCTTCGTCACGTTACTGTCCCTAACCAAGGACAGCGTTCTTGCCGTGCTTTGTGCCGCATCGCTATCAGTGGCATCACTCGTCATTCAACTGGTGCGCAAGAAACCAATTACCCAGGCAGTTGCAGGAGCTGTGGGTATCGCCATCTCGGCGTACCTTCCACTTCGCGATGGTGGGCAGCCTGCCGACTATTTCGTGCAGGGGTTCATTTCCAACACCATCTACCTGGTGGTACTGACCGTCTCGGTGCTCGTTCGATGGCCCGTCATTGGCCTGCTGGTGGGGGTTCTTCGGGGCGTAAAGGCTTCAGAATGGCGAAAGAACAGGTCAGAACTCAACCGGTTTCAGTTGGTAACACTGCTTTGGGTCGCCATGTTTGCCGCTCGTCTATCGGTACAGGTGCCCCTTTATTTCACCAACCAAATTGAAGCTTTAGGCTTCTTCCGGATTGTCATGGGAGTGCCACTCTATGCACTTTTGCTTTGGACAACCTGGCTATTGGTGCGGGGAACCATCAAACAACGCCAATAGTGGTAATTTTGTAGAAGCGAAGGCGCAATTAGTTAGGAACAAACATGTCTAAAGTCAATAGTTTCGGTTCAGCTGACCTCTTGAAGGTTGGTTCAAAGGAATACCGAATCTTTAGATTGAACTCTGTTGACGCAAAGACTCTTCCTTACAGCCTGAAGGTTCTGCTAGAGAACCTGCTGCGCACCGAAGATGGCGCAAACATCACTCAAGAGCACATCAACGCTTTGGTGAACTGGGATCCGGCCGCTGAGCCAGATGTAGAGATTCAATTCACTCCGGCTCGTGTGATTATGCAGGATTTCACCGGTGTTCCATGTGTTGTAGACCTCGCGACAATGCGTGAGGCTGTTGCGGAACTTGGCGGAGACCCTAAGCGCATCAATCCGCTTGCACCAGCAGAGTTGGTCATCGACCACTCCGTTCAAATTGACGTAGCGGGTTCCCCTGACGCTTTCGAACGAAATGTTGAGTTCGAATACAACCGAAATGGCGAGCGCTACCAGTTCCTACGCTGGGGCCAGACTGCATTTGACGACTTTAAAGTTGTTCCACCAGGCACGGGTATTGTGCACCAGGTAAACATTGAGTACCTAGCCCGCACCGTCATGGCTCGAGAGGTCAATGGCGAGCTTCAGGCCTATCCTGACAGCTGTGTAGGTACCGACTCACACACCACTATGGTGAACGGTTTGGGTGTTCTAGGTTGGGGTGTTGGTGGAATCGAGGCCGAGGCAGCAATGCTTGGCCAGCCAGTGTCAATGCTTATTCCTAAGGTTGTTGGTTTCAAGCTAACTGGGCAGATTGCAACCGGTGTAACAGCAACTGACGTAGTTCTCACCATCACTGAGATGCTAAGAAAACACGGAGTAGTCGGCAAGTTCGTTGAGTTCTACGGTGCCGGCGTTACCTCGGTTCCATTGGCAAACCGTGCAACCATCGGCAACATGAGCCCAGAATTCGGTTCAACCGCGGCAATGTTCCCGATTGACGATGTAACCCTGGACTACCTTCGCGTTACTGGTCGCCCACAAGAGCAAATCGACCTAGTGGAGGCCTACGCCAAGGCTCAGGGGCTATGGCACGATCCAAGCATTGAGCCACGTTTCAGTGAATATCTAGAATTGGATCTCGCTTCCGTGGTTCCTTCAATCGCCGGACCAAAGCGCCCACAGGACCGCATTGTCCTCAGCAAGGCAAAAGAGTCTTTCGAATCAGTGCTCCCTACCTACTCTGACCAGGTATCAAAGCCAACTGTTGTCAAGGGTCAATCTTTTGCCATGGATAACGGACACGTTGCCATTGCCTCTATTACCTCTTGCACGAACACTTCAAACCCATCAGTAATGCTTGCGGCTGGTTTGGTCGCACGTAAAGCCGTTGCCAAGGGTCTAACCGCTAAGCCATGGGTAAAAACCTCGCTCGCTCCTGGCTCTAAGGTAGTGACCGAGTACTACAACAAGGCTGGTTTGACCAAGGACCTTGACGCATTGGGCTTCAACCTAGTTGGCTATGGATGCGCAACTTGCATTGGTAACTCTGGCCCGTTGTCAGACGAAATTTCAGAAGCTATTAACCACAACGACCTTGCCGTAACAGCAGTGTTGTCAGGTAACCGTAACTTCGAAGGCCGCATTAGCCCAGACGTAAAGATGAACTACCTGGCCTCACCTCCGCTGGTTATTGCGTATGCCCTTGCCGGCACCATGGACTTTGACTTCGACACTGACTCGCTAGGTGAAGACCAAGATGGAAACCCGGTATTCCTTAAGGACATCTGGCCAACTGCTGAAGAAGTTCAGCAGACAATCGATGAGTCAATTAATTCAGAGATGTTCAAGAGCCAGTACGCCGGTGTTTTCGAGGGTGACGACCGTTGGAAGTCACTGCCAACGCCAAAGGGTGCTGTTTTCGAGTGGGATGAGAAATCAACCTATGTTCGCAAACCTCCTTACTTCGAGGGAATGAAGAAGACCCCTGATGCTGTGAAGGACATCCTTGGCGCTCGTGTGCTTGCCAAGCTTGGCGACTCGGTCACAACCGACCACATCAGCCCTGCAGGTTCAATCAAGGTAGATTCACCAGCTGGCCAGTACCTGACTGAGCACGGAATCTCTCGTGTTGACTTCAACAGCTACGGTTCTCGTCGCGGAAATCACGAAGTCATGATCCGTGGAACATTCGCAAACATCCGTTTGCGCAACCAGCTACTGGATGGCGTCGAAGGTGGTTACACTCGCGACTTCACTAAGCCAGAGGGCCCTCAGTCCTTCATCTACGACGCCTCGAGCAACTACCAAGCTCAGGGCACACCATTGGTGATCCTAGGTGGCAAAGAGTACGGTTCAGGTTCATCTCGTGACTGGGCAGCTAAGGGCACCAGCCTATTGGGCGTGCGCGCTGTTATCACAGAGAGCTTTGAGCGCATTCACCGTAGCAACCTGATTGGAATGGGTGTACTGCCTTTGCAGTTCCCGGCTGGTCAGAACGCTGACTCGCTAGGCCTTGACGGTACCGAAGAGTTCGAAATCACCGGTGTCGAAGAACTGAACAACGGCAACACTCCAAAGACTGTCCACGTGGTTGCCAAGCCTTCAGTTCACTCAGCGCAAGGTAAGTCCGTCGTTGAGTTTGATGCAGTTGTACGAATCGACACCCCAGGTGAGGCTGATTACTACCGTAACGGTGGAATCCTTCAGTATGTTCTTCGCAGCCTGGTTGCTTAAGGAATAACTCAAGTATTACTTGGGTTCCTCTTTACATGACTCTGCTTGAGCAAATCAATGGTCCTCGCGACCTCGATGCGCTATCGAATGATCAGCTTGCTTTGCTGTGCTCTGAAATCAGAACCTATCTTGTAGGCGCTGTTTCAGAGACCGGCGGGCACCTAGGTCCAAACCTTGGAGTCGTTGAAACCACGGTCGCCATTCACAAGGTATTTGATTCACCTCACGATTCAATCATTTTCGATACGGGTCACCAGTCATATGTGCACAAGCTTCTAACTGGACGCAAGGATTTGAGTACCCTTCGTCAAAAGGACGGCATTGCCGGGTACCCACAACGTGCTGAATCGGTTCACGACATTGTCGAGAGTTCTCACGCATCTTCATCTCTGTCATGGGCAGACGGCATAGCAAAAGCGTACAAATTGACAGGGCAAGACGACCGCCACGTTGTCGCTGTTATCGGAGATGGTGCGCTGACCGGCGGAATGGCATGGGAAGCACTGAACAATATTTCAGATGACAACGATCGCAAACTGGTGATTGTTGTCAACGATAATGGTCGCTCATACGCACCAACTATCGGTGGTCTCGCCAGACACCTAAATGGTGTGCGAACCGACGCAAATTATCGACGCTTGTATAAGTTGAGCAAGAAACTGTTCTACAAGTTTGGGTTGCCTGGGCGACTGGTTTACTCAGCTGCAAGAGGCGCTGGAAAGGGTCTCCTCAGTACATTTGCACCAAAGGCCATGTTTCCTAACCTCGACATCAAGTACATTGGTCCAGTTGACGGTCACGACATCGTTGCCATGCAACAAGCACTGACCCAAGCCAAACGATACGCTGCCCCGGTAATTGTGCATGCCATTACCCAAAAGGGCAGGGGTTACGACCCAGCAACAATAAATGAGGAAGACCAGTTCCACGCTGTAGGCCGAATTGATCCACAAACCGGTGCATCGCTCGAGAAAAATTCTGGGCCAACTTGGACTAATGTTTTCGCCGATGAAATGGTTGAAATCGGTGCCGCTCATAAGAACGTTGTAGGCATCACTGGGGCAATGTTAATTCCAGTTGGATTGCACAAATTCGCCAAGGCATACCCTGACCGTGTTTTTGACGTAGGTATTGCCGAGCAGCATGCAGTGACATCTGCAGCCGGAATGGCCTTCGGCGGCCTTCATCCAGTGGTTGCGGTATACGCAACATTTATCAATCGTGCCTTTGACCAGGTGCTGATGGACGTTGCGCTACATAAAGCTGGTGTGACGCTGGTTCTTGACCGTTCTGGGGTTACCGGGCCTGACGGCGCGAGCCATCACGGTATGTGGGATCTCTCAGTGCTACAGGTGGTCCCAGGTATTCGAATTGCCTCACCTCGCGACGCTACTCGCCTTCGTGAACAGCTCAACGAGGCTGTTCAAGTGAATGATGCCGCTACAGTTGTAAGGTTTTCAAAGGGTTCAACAGGACCAGACATTCCTATGGTTCGTCGAACATCCGATGGCGTCGATGTCTTGCACGAAGCCGCCAGCAAAGATGTTCTGTTGGTTAGCGTTGGTGCTATGGCTCAAACTGCACTCAAGGTGGCTGATCTGCTTGCCGCACAGGGGATCGGTGCAACAGTAATTGATCCTCGCTGGGTCGTACCCGTTGCCAAGTCAGTTGTTGAGATGTCCGCACAGCACCGATTGGTGGTTTCGATTGAAGACGGAATCAAGGTGGGTGGCGTTGGTACGAGAATTCGCCAAGACCTGCGTGCTGCTCAAGTAGATACTGCGCTTAACGAGGTCGGGTTGCCAGATGAATTTCTTGAGCACGCGTCTCGTGATGAGATTCTTGAGCGAGTTGGGCTCACTGCACAGAGCATTGCTATCGACATCATTGCTCAAGTGGTTGGTTCTAAGGTGCCACACGCCAAGCCACTGTTTGAGAACAATGCAACTAGTGAACTGAACAACAGGAACTAAGCCAAGTCCTAATCATCTTCAACGGGTTCGGCCGCGATTAGCGCAGAAGCAACCGCCTCAGATACCAGTCCAATTTGCCACTGGCGCGCGCCGAAAGCTGCTAGTGCATTTGCAATTGAATCTGAAGTGATCACTTGTGGTGGCTGCCAACAAATTTGCCGAATGTAATCGGGCGTAACGAGGTTTTCTGGTGGCAGACCAAGAGTCTCTGCAAGCTCTTGAATCACTGGGCGAAGAGCTCTTAAGCGCGCGTCTGCCTCTGGGAATCGGCCAGGCCAAACTCTATGATTAGGGATTCCTTCTTGCTTGACTTTTAGCGGTGGCAATTCACGCGTCTTTAGGCCTGCCTCAACAGCGGCCCACCAGGTGTCAATATATGAGCGGCTTGCACGACCGACAAATCCTCTGTCTCCCGCGAGTTCTGGGCGACTCTTTGGCAGTGTGTTGGCAACATGGACTAGAGAGCTGTCCGGAACTAAACGTCCTGGCGAGACATCCAGCTTGACAGCCAAAGATTCTCTGGCCTCCCAAAGGTGCTGTGCAACGGCGAACTTTCTTGCATCCTTCAGTGCGGTAAGCCCGGTCATTGACCTCCACTTATCCACCTTTGCAGGCTTTGGTTGCATAGCCGCCGTGTTGGCAAATTCCTGCTGGGCCCACTCAAGACGTCCCATCTCTTCAAGTGAATGAGACAACTCAGACCGCAATTCAAGAAGTACATCTACGTCGAGAGCGGCATAATTCAACCAATCGGCATGCAGAGGCCGGGTGCTCCAATCTACAGCCGAGTGCTCCTTGGCGAGTTTGATGCCAAGAAAGTGCTCACACACCGCTCCAAGGCTGACTCGCGGCAGACCTGCAATACGTGACCCTAGCTCAGTATCAAACAATCGCTGTGGATATATGCCCAGTTCACGAAGGCAGGGGATGTCCTGGCTGGCCGCATGCAGCACCCATTCATCGGAGGCCAAAACTCCGGCTAGTGCAACAAAAGCGTCAATTGAGTGATCTGGACTGATTGAAATCGGATCAATTAGGTAAATTGGTGTCCCAAGCCGGTGTACCTGAACAAGATAGGCACGTTGCGAGTACTTAAACCCGGACGCTCGTTCTGCATCCAATGCAAACGGG
>JACCDX010244139.1_pt1 | contig 18806 bp, 16 predicted proteins | sample 7449681 | NCBI WGS metagenome assembly JACCDX01 (sample SAMN15323450, study PRJNA562643) | freshwater metagenome | isolation source: river surface water | place: USA:Blue River Watershed | collected 2017-08-18
AAGATCGCAGCTTCTACTCCAACCGTGCATTTAGCATTAAAGGCCTCTCGCAGGCAGTTCTATCCAATGTGATCACTCTCGGCAATGGACGTGGTGGTTCGACCATCACACAGCAATATGCCAAGACTGCATTTCTTACGCCGGAGCGGAGCATCCAACGAAAGATTAAAGAGCTCGTTATCTCACTTAAACTTGAGAACGCGATGACGAAAGATCAAATTCTCGAGAACTACCTCAACACTATTTACTTTGGTCGCGGCTCATATGGTGTGCAAACTGCGGCGCAGCAGTACTTCAACCGCAATGTCAATCAACTTTCTATCTCACAAGCTGCAGTTATCGCAAGTATCTTGCGCTCACCAGGCCTCTACGATCCAGATTTTGGCGATAAGGCACAGAAAGAGCGCAATTCAAATCGGCTGGCAGCTCGCTTCCAATATGTGATTGATGGAATGTTGGAAGAGAAGTGGATTACTGAAGCAGAGGCAAAGGCGGCAAAGTTGCCACCCGTTGCACCTCGCACTACTGGCGGCTCGCTCAGTGGTCCAAAGGGTTACATCATCGATGCGGCACAGAAAGAGTTGAGCAAACTTGGTTTTACAACTGAGCAGTTGATGGTTGGCGGTTATGTCATTAAGACAACAATCGAACAACGACCACAGCAATCTGCCGTCGACGCCGTTAATCGCCTTACGCCGGCAAATGCACCAGCCAATTTACATATCGGCTTAGTTGCGATTCGACCAGGTACCGGCGAGATTGTCGCGATGTATGGTGGAAAAGACTATGTAGTACGCCAATTAAACGATGCCACCCAATCTATTGCACTTGCCGGTTCGACCTTTAAGCCATTTGCACTCGTTGCAGCCCTTGAACAAGGAATCCCATTAACGTCCATGTGGAATGGTGATTCGCCACAAACTTTCGATGATTTAGGGAAGCCATACGTGGTGAGCAACTACGGCGATGAAGGGTGGGGTCAGGTAGATCTTCTCTCGGCGACCCAACACTCCATCAACACCGTCTATGTCCCACTCGGAATTAAGGCCGGCCTCGATCGAGTTGTTGATGTTGCACGTCGCGCTGGAATTCCAGAGACAATCGCAATGATGCCAACGCCATCTGTCTCACTCGGCGTTGCAAGTCCCCACGTCATCGATGTCACCAATGCCTATGCCACATTTGCTGCAAATGGAATCTACGCCAAGCCATATTTGATTTCACAGGTCATCGGGCCGAATAAGGGCGTGCTCTATGAAGGAAAGCCATCAACGCAAGAGGTATTTGCTGCAGATGTTATGGCCGACCTCACCTATGCACTGAAATCAGTTGTCAATGGTGGAACCGGCGCCGCCGCTCTCTCACTTGGCCGACCAGCAGCGGGTAAGACTGGAACATCGCAATCAAATGCATCAGCGTGGTTTAGCGCTTACACACCGCAGCTTGCAGCATCGGTAGCCTTCTTTAGAGATAGCGCATCTGAGTCACTCAATGGCATCGGTGGGCTCACTTCGGTAACTGGTGGTTCATTCCCAGCGCGTATCTGGACCGCATTTATGAAGGGCGCGCTCAAGGGCGAGCCAGTCTTAGATTTTCCAGCGCCATCAAATATCGGCGGACTCGATCCGATTGTGATGACCAGCGGTGGCAAGCAATCGATGAAGAATCGGTAAGTTGTCATAACCAATGCGCGTTACCACTCGCATAGTTCTCCTTCTTGCAATCATTGCCTCACTCTTCTCTTTTGCGAAATTTAGCCAGTGCGAAAGCAGTACCTGGGCTGGTCCAGATCAATACATTCACGCTTGTTATAGCGATCTACCTGCTCTCTATAGTTCGCGCGGATTCGGCAGCGGCGAATGGGTCTTTGCCGGAAAGGAGTTGGCAGCGGAGTATCCGGTCTTACAAGGCGTTGTCATGTGGGTTACTGCAAAACTCTCCCCAGCAGGTCCGGTTGCATACTTTAATTTCAGCTCGCTCTTGATAGCGGCGCTCTTTGCGATCTCTGCCCTACTGATCTATCGAATGCGTCCTGATATCGCAATTGTCTATGCACTTGCGCCAACTGGAGCTCTCTCGCTCTACATCAACTGGGATCTCTGGGCGATTGTTACGATGCTATTGGCTATTTACTGGTTTGATCGTAAACGTGAGATTGCAAGCGCGTTCGTCTTGGGTATCTCAATCGCAACCAAGTTCTTTCCGATAATTCTCTTACTGCCGATTGTGATTATCTATCTCCGGCGCAATGAAATTAAACAAGGTTTGATCTATTGCACAATTGCGCTAGCAACTTTTATCACCGCTAATCTGCCTTTTGCGCTGACAACACCAACCGGTTGGTGGCGCTTCTACGATCTCAATCTCCATCGTGAAGCTGATTGGGGTTCGCTCTGGTATGCGTTAAGCGTCTTTGGAATTAACTTAGCCAATATCAACTATCTCTCGATTCTCACCCTTTTGATAGGAGTTGCCACGGTCTCGATCTTCTTGCTCCAAACGCGAGAGACCTTGCCGCTAGCCGCCAGTGCGCTCTACATATTTATTGTCTTGATGACGGTAAGTAAGGTCTACTCACCGCAATATGTTCTCTGGCTGACTCCCCTTGCCCTCTTGGCCCTTCGAGATAAACGAGATTTAAGTTGGTTCTGGTTCTGGCAGAGCGCAGAGATTGCTTATCACTTAGCGATCTGGCAGCACCTTGCCACCCTTACCGGCGCCCCCACTGGATTGCCGGTGAAGGCCTATGCGGCGATTGCCGCCTTTCGTATCGCCGCCTCAATAGCGATGGCTATCGCCCTTGCCCGCCGCCACCAGCGCTCACGCTCATTTCCGAGCGAATTTCTCCTTTCTACCGGCGAGAGTTACCCTTAACCCCCTGCATCAACGGGCCGTCGGCCTAGAGATTGCAGGTTTTTAACCCTCCTGTCACGGAAATACCGTGGCCGTCTTAGTCCAGAGGAGGTCGGGTTAACACATGCGTCACTATGAACTCATGATCATTCTTGATCCAGATCTAGAAGAACGTACCGTCACACCATCGCTTGAGACTTATCTCAAGATCATCAAGGACAGCGGTGGTGCTGTCAATAAGCTCGATGTATGGGGCAAGCGCCGCATGTCATTCGAGATCAATAAGAAGGGCGAAGGCATCTACGCAGTTGCAGATATGAACTGCGAGCCAGCCGCAATCAAGGAGCTCGATCGTCAGCTCAACTTGAACGAATCAATCCTTCGTACAAAGGTCATCCGTCCACTGTAATTAATACCCACAACGCCGAGAAATTATCTCGACGATGTCGGTTTGGACGAGTAACTTAATTGCACGGACTCAACCAGTAGAGAACCCCAGAGAAGAATAGAAGGTATAAAAATGGCAGCAGGAGATACAACAATCACATTGGTCGGCAACCTCGTTGACGATCCAGAGCTTCGCTTTACCCCATCGGGTGCGGCGGTAGCTAAATTCCGCGTTGCTTCAACCCCTCGTTACTTAGATAAAGCTACGAACGAGTGGAAAGATGGCGAGAGCCTCTTCCTTCAATGCAATATCTGGCGTCAAGCTGCTGAGAATGTTGCTGAGTCACTGACCAAGGGAATGCGCGTCATTCTTACTGGTCGCCTCAAGCAGCGTTCATATGAGACAAAAGAAGGCGAGAAGCGCACAGTATTTGAGGTAGAAGTTGATGAAGTTGGTCCATCACTTCGCAATGCAACAGCTAAGGTCACACGTACTCAGCGAGCTGCAGGCGGAAATGGTGGCGGCGGATTTTCAGCACCAGCTGCTGACTTCAACGACGACCCATGGGCTGCAGCTTCAACGTCACCGGCAGGCGGCGGATGGGGATCTCCATCTACAACCGACGAGCCACCGTTTTAATCTAAATCCGTAACCAATCCATTCCTACGCGAGTAGGGCCCGAAAAGGAGCACCACAATGGGAGCAAGAAATAACCGTAACCTCAAAGAGGTTAAGAACAAGGGCGCGAAAGCTGCTGCTCTTAATAAGAAGTTCAAGAAGAAGCCATGCAGCTTCTGCCGCGACAAGGTCACATATATCGACTACAAGGATATTGCGACCCTTCGTAAGTACATCTCAGATCGCGGCAAGATCCGCGCTCGCCGCGTCACAGGTGCATGCACACAACATCAGCGCGCAGTAGCTACAGCTGTTAAGAACAGCCGTGAAGTAGCACTACTGCCTTACACATCTTCAGCGCGATAAGGAGACCTGACTACTATGAAGCTCATTCTTACTCGCGAAGTTGCAAAGCTCGGTTCAGCCGGAGATGTTGTAACAGTTAAAGATGGTTATGCACGTAACTTCCTCCTCCCACGTGGTGCGGCAATTGCCTGGACCCTTGGTGGCGAGAAGCAGATCGAGGGTATTCGTCGCGCACGCGCTGCACGCGAGATCCGCGATATCGACCATGCAAAGGAGATCAAGGCGGCTCTCGAGTCAGCGAAGGTCACCGTTGCAGTCAAGACTGGTGTTGCTGGACGCCTCTTCGGTTCTGTAACCGATAAGGACATCACTGCAGCTATCAAATCTGCGACAAAGATCGATATCGATCGCCATAACATCAAGACCTCAGGTCATATCAAGAAGACAGGTAACTACTCTGTAAAGGTCTCACTCGGACATAACGTTGTCGCGACTGTATCTATCGCAGTAGTCTCTGCTTAACTTCTTTAGAGGTGAGGCCCGCTACCACCTGGTGGCGGGCCTTTCTCATGGAGTGAGATAGCGGAAAAGGATTTCAATCCACAGGAGCCCCCGCGTGGATTCCGGGTTATCCACCAATCCTCAGCCTTATCCACACTTTATCCCCAAGCTTTCACACAGGAATCGACGACTTACCCACAGTCCCCTCCACAGGGCAGGTCGCTTTTGTCAGGGGTGGAAGCCAGTATTGCCCCCGTGAGCATCGCAGAGTTTCCATCTAATAGCCCGCGCAATCGCGAGCAGAGCCCAGTCGGGGTCGAGTTCGAACGTACGCCGCCGCAGGATCTCCAAGCTGAACAATCTGTACTCGGTGGAATGCTCTTATCTAAAGATGCGATCGCGGATGTTGTCGAACACCTCCGTTCGCGCGATTTCTATCGTCCAGCACACGAACTCATCTTTGAAGCGATTCTCGATCTCTACGGTCGCGGCGAACCTGCAGATGCAATCACCGTTGCAGCAGAGCTTGCAAAGCGCGGTGAGATTGCGCGCGCAGGTGGCGCACCATATCTCCACACACTTATCTCATCTGTTCCAACTGCAGCTAATGCAAGTTACTACGCAAAGATCGTTCTCGATCATGCAATTATGCGCCGACTCGTTGAAGCGGGAACAAAGGTTGTCCAACTTGGTTACGATCAAAACGGTGAGGTCGATGATGCAGTCGATGCTGCACAAGCTGAGATCTACGCAGTTACCGAACGACGTTCATCTGAAGATTACGTTCTCCTCTCACAACTTCTCCCACAAGCACTTGATGAGATTGAAGCTATCTCTAAAGGCGCTGGCGTTGAAGGTGTTAAGACCGGTTTCCGTGATCTCGATCTCTTAACTCACGGCTTACATCCAGGCAATATGGTGATTCTCGCTGCACGTCCTGCAGTTGGTAAGTCGACGCTCGGTCTCGATATTGCACGCCACGCTGCAATCCACGAAAACCAGACCTCGGTTATCTTCTCGCTCGAAATGTCGAAGTCAGAGATCACAATGCGTATGTTGTCTGCCGAGGCGCGCGTAGGACTTAACAATATTCGCTCGGGTCAGCTCAGCGATGATGAGTGGGCGAAGCTTGCACGTCGTATGGGCGAGATCTCTGATGCACCGCTCTTTATCGATGATTCACCAAATCTCTCAATGATGGAGATTCGCGCAAAGGCTCGTCGCCTTAAGCAGAAGCACAATCTCAAACTTATTGTGATTGATTACCTTCAGCTGATGACATCAGGTAAGAAGGTTGAGAACCGTCAGCAAGAGGTCTCCGACTTCTCTCGTCAGATTAAGTTGATGGCGAAAGAGCTCGATGTACCTGTAATCGCTATCTCGCAGCTCAACCGTGGCCCTGAGCAACGTACCGATAAGAAGCCGATGCTCTCTGATCTCCGCGAATCCGGTTCGATCGAACAAGATGCTGACGTTGTTATCTTGCTCCACCGCGAAGATATGTATGACTCACAGAATCGTGCTGGCGAGGCAGATCTAATTGTCGCTAAGCACCGTAACGGTCCAACTCGCACCATTACAGTTTCGGCGCAGCTCCACTTCGCGCGCTTCTTCGATATGGCACAGGCGCAGACTCCACGTAATTGGAGCGAACCCGCCTCTGCACCAGCGACGGCACCAGCTGGTTATGTACCTGACTCTCCATACGGCGACCAACAACCAGCAGAATCCGGCGATGGTGGTTGGAACGAGTGACCGTATTGGAGATCTATTTCACCTCTGAGATCATCGAATGGCGCGGACCTGCGCCATTTCTCTTTGCACCAGTTCCATCGAAGTACACCGCCGAGATCAAAGCTACGGCGAAGAGCGCGAGCTATGGTTGGGGCGTAATCCCATGTGGCATCACCGTCGGCAAAACTATTGAGACGACATCGCTGATGCCTAAGGATGGAAATTACTTACTGCCGATTAAGGTGGCGATCCAGCGAGCAGAGGGTCTAGCGCTTGGCGATAAAGTTACTGCGAAGATTTCGATCGATCTGCAAGGTAAATACCGGTAAGCACAACTGCTGCACCTACCAACTGAATCGAATCCCAACCCTGCCCCAACCAGATCCAGGCGAGTGCGCCAGCAAGTACCGGCTCTAACATTCCCAAGACGCTGCTCTTAGAAGCGCTGAGCAAACGCAGACCGCTAATGACAAATAGATATGGAACAACAGTTCCCATCACCACAACCCAGATCAATAACAACCAGCCAGGGAAAGTGTGGCCGGCGAGATAGCCATGGATATCCATCTCAATTGTCAGAACTTCTGTCGGGAAGTTCCAGATAGGGAGAACTAAGAGCCAGAAAGCGCTGGCGACAGCGAGACCAACGATGGTCGAGCTAATTGGATGGCGGTTGGCGCCGAAGGATTTGCCGATTAAGAAGTAGGCGGTGAGGGCGAAGGCGCTGCCGAGCGCGCCAATGAGCCCTAAGAGATCGAATTTAAAGCCATCCCAGATCTTGGTAACCAAGACGAGGCCAACGAGGGAGAGGGCGATGGCAAACCACATATCGTTGGCAACGTGGCCCTTACGTACATATTTAATCCAGAGCGCGATCCAAATAGGTGCGGTGAATTCGAGAACGAGAACCAAGCCGAGCGGTAGGCCGCGCTCGATTCCTAGGAAGTAGCCGACATTAACGAGAGCGAAACCAACGACGCCATAAGCGATAGCGGTTGGAATCTCTCGCTTACTCACTCTTAGGAATTCGCGACGAAAGATTAGAGTGAAGATCAACATCAGAGCAAAGGCTGACATCGCACGAATTTGGGCCAAGCGAAAGGCCGACATATGTTCGAGAACGACGGTGGAGAAGATGCCATTGACCGAAAAGGTCAGCGCCCCTAGAAAGAGATAGAGCTCGCCACGGTGATTCTTTAACACCGGGCGAGCCTATCGTAGAGCGAGTTGATTGATTAGCTTAGAAGGCACCTTCTGGCAGATCCATGATGGTGTTATCTGTTGCTTCGACAATCTTTCGATCAGCGGTGATATGTGGCAAGACGTTATGGACGAAGAAGTGCGCCGCCGCAATCTTGCCGGTGTAGAAGTCCTTATCTTTACCGGTAGCAGTTGGCAATTTAGCAACTGCGATATCTGCCTGTCGTAGGAGCAACCAGGAGATAATCACATCGCCAACTGCCATCAGTGCGCGAGATGTATTGAGACCTACCTTGTAGATCTCCTTCGCATCTTCCTGTGATGCCATCGCATGTCCGACAAGTACGCCGATGATTCCATTGAGATCACCGAGCGCCTTAAGGAGCGCCTGCTTCTCTGCCGCATTTTCGCCACCAGCTTCAGCAAAAGCTGCAATCTCCTTACCGAGAGCACCGAGCGCCTTACCGCCATCCTTAACAACTTTGCGGAAGAAGAAGTCGAGACCTTGAATTGCAGTTGTTCCTTCATACAAGGTATCGATCTTTGCATCGCGTACATATTGCTCGAGCGGCCAATCTTGAGTGAAGCCAGAACCACCAAATGTCTGCAAGCTCTCAGTGCCGAGAAGGGTCCATGCGCGTTCGGAGCCGAAGCCCTTTACGACTGGGAGCAAGAGATCGTTGAGCGCTTCAGCCTTCTTGAGGCGATCCTCATCGCCAGCAGCACGCGCAAGTTCCACTTCATCTTGCTGAGCAGCGGTAAAGAGAACAAGTGCTCTCATACCTTCGGCATATGACTTCTGCACCATCAATGAACGACGCACATCTGGATGGTTGATGATGGTGACGCGAGGTGAAGCTTTATCGTTCATTACCTTCATATCGCCACCTTGCACACGTGACTTGGCATAGGCAAGGGCCTGCAGATAACCAGCAGAGAGAGTTGAGATCGCCTTGGTACCAACCATCATGCGCGCGAATTCGATGACTTTAAACATCTGCGCAATACCTTCATGGACATCGCCAAGGAGATAACCAACTGCTGGCTCTTTCTCACCAAGATTCATCTCGCAGGTTGCCGAGACATTGAGACCCATCTTGTGCTCAACATTTGTCACATAGACACCGTTGCGCTTTCCTAAATCACCAGTCTCAAGATCGAACATAAACTTTGGAATCAAGAAGAGTGAGAGACCCTTTGTTCCCGGTCCGCCACCTTCGCGACGAGCCAAGGTGAAGTGCATAATATTTTCGTAGAGATCGGCATCGCCAGATGTAATAAATCGCTTAGTGCCGGTGATATGCCATGTGCCATCTGGTTGTTGTACCGCCTTGGTACGACCGGCGCCAACATCAGAACCTGCATCAGGTTCAGTCAGCTGCATCGTTGCACCCCAATGGCGATTGACCATGTGGCCTGCCATCTTCTTCTGATCTTCAGTGCCGAGTACATATGCAACCTGTGCAAATGCATAACCAGAGGCATAGATATGAATTGCAGGATTAGAACCGAGGACCATCTCAGCGATCGCCCAACGAAGTGATGGTGGAATCTTTGTGCCGCCGAGCTCTACTGGAGCATCGAGGCTCCACCAGCCTTGATCGATAAATGATTTATATGACTTCTTAAAACTCTCTGGAAGTTTTACCTCACCAGTTGCCTTATCGAATGTTGTTCCCAAACGATCTCCATCGACGAACGATGCAGCGAGATCGTTCTCGGTGATGCGCTTAATCTCCTCGAGCATCCCCATCGCAGTATCTCGATCGAGATCTGAGTAGAGGGAGTTCCCTAGGAGCTGCTCGCGGCCAAGGAGGTCGAAGAGGCAGAATTCAATATCGCGGAGGTTGGCGGTGTAATGGCTCATGGCGTAATAGTTCTACCCGCGAGTAACTTACGCAAGTGGTGGCGTGGAGGTATTTTTCGAGCCTTTTCGTTAAGGTAGCGCCGTGCTACTCAGTGACCGCGATATCCGTGCCCAGATCAACGACAAGCGTGTGGGGGTCGAGCCTTTCGATGAGGCGATGATCCAGCCATCCTCAGTCGATGTCCGCCTCGATAAGTTCTTCCGCGTCTTTGAGAACCATAAATATGAGGTGATCGATCCAGCGCTCGAGCAGCCAGAGCTGACTCGCGAGATCATCGCCGAAGATGGCGAGGCCTTTATCTTGCACCCAGGTGAGTTCGTTCTCGCCTCAACATATGAGGTCATTACTCTCCCCGACGATATCGCCGGTCGCCTTGAAGGTAAATCATCGCTCGGCCGCCTTGGACTTCTTACCCACTCAACTGCTGGCTTTATCGATCCAGGATTCTCGGGCCACATCACCCTCGAACTCTCCAATGTCGCCAACCTACCGGTGAAGTTATACCCAGGCATGAAGATCGGTCAGCTCTGTCTGATTAAACTTTCATCGCCGGCGGAGCACCCATACGGTTCAGCGCAGTATCTCAACCGTTACCAGGGACAGCGTGGGCCTACCCCAAGCCGTTCCTTTATGAACTTCCACCGCAGTACAGTTAAATAACAAACCTGGGGGAATACAACCCAGAGAAAACGGGTTAACTTCACCATGGAACTCTTTATTGCACTCGGCGCAATAGCGCTCATCGCTCTCTTCGTTGTTGCTCAATACAACCGCCTCGTTCGCCTCAATATCACCGTTGATGAGGCATGGGCTCAGATCGAGGTGCAGCTGAAGCGCCGCGCTGATCTCATTCCTAATCTCGTTGAGACAGTCAAGGGCTATGCAAAGCATGAGCAGTCAACTTTCGATGCCGTAGTTGCAGCTCGCGCAAAATCCACAAGCGCATCAACTGTCGGTGAAGTTGCAGCAGCTGATGGCGCGCTCACCAACGCTCTCCGTGGGTTGCTTGCAGTTGCTGAGGCATATCCAGATCTCAAGGCATCGACAAACTTTCTCTCACTTCAGGAAGAGCTATCAGCTACCGAGAATAAAGTTTCATTTGCTCGCCAGTTCTACAATGACAATGTTCGCCAACTCAATCAAGCAGTTGCAACAGTGCCATCTAAGTTCTTCGCAGGCTTTGCAAAGGTTAGCGCTCGCGACTTCTATGAGGTCGAGAACCCAGCTGATCGCAACGTACCAAATGTAAAGTTCTAATTTTCAATTACGAAAAAACTGGAGCTATAGATGGCTAACGGCGCTAACTTCCGCCAGATGCAGAGCGCTAATAAGGGTAAGACTTACTTCTTATTAGCTTCAATGGGCGCACTCACTTGGTTGGTCGCATATGCAGCGCTTACCTACTTTGGTGTCGGCACTGCATCAACAATGGTGCCTATCGCAATCGGTTTTGCGCTCATTGGCGTCTGGGGCTCTTACTACGGCTCCGATAAGTTAGTTCTGACAATGACCGGCGCAAAGTTGATTACCCGTGAAGATGCGCCAGAACTCTTCAATGTGATTGAAGAGGTAGTCATTGCCTCAGGGTTACCAATGCCGAAGGTAGCGATCGTTGAAGATAGCGCCCCTAACGCATTTGCAACCGGTCGCAATCCAGAACATGCGCTGATTGCATTTACTACTCGTATTCTCGAGGTAATGGATCGCGACGAACTGCAGGGAGTTATCGCCCACGAGATGAGCCATGTCGCCAATCGCGACACCTTGGTCTCGGCAGTTGCGGCGACCACAGCCGGTGCCATCGCAATCTTGTCTGACTTCCTCACCCGCATGATGTGGTTCGGTGGTGGTCGTGATCGCCGTGACGGTAACTCCAACCCAATCGCGCTCGTTCTATCGCTGGCAATTTTGATTATGGCGCCGATTGCTGCGATGTTATTGAAATCAGCTATCTCACGTAAGCGTGAATCTCTCGCCGATGCAACTGCCGTCTCATTTACCCGTAACCCAGCCGGTCTTCGTAAGGCGTTAGAAGTTCTTGCAGCTGATTCAACAGTGGTGCGTCAGAAATCAAATGCCGTTGCTCATATCTGGATCGAATCACCGCTCGATGGCAGGTCGGTCTCAAAGATGTTTAGTACTCATCCGCCAATTGAAGAGCGAATCGCAGCTCTACGTGCGATGGAGTCGCTCGGGCCAACCGTTTAATTAACGGGGAAGAACAAGGTAAAGGTCGCGCCCTCCCCGAGCTCGGAAACCACAGTGACAGAGCCACCATGGGCCTTCATCACGGCATCCACAATTGAGAGACCAAGTCCGCTTCCCTCCCCATCGATTCGCACTCGCGATGGATCGGCGCGATAGAAGCGTTCAAAGATTCGTGATTGATCTTCAGCTGAGAGACCAGGACCGTTATCGCTTACCGAAATCTCAATGCCATCTGCGCGTTGCTTGAGTGCGACAGTTATCTCGGTTCCCGCAGGTGTATGTACTCGAGCATTAGCCAGTAAATTCGCAACGACTTGATGGATACGAGCCTCATCACCGAGGGCGAAGAACTCTTCGCCAGTGGGCGTGAAATGTACCGGATGGTGCGGTCCGGCAGCGCGCGCAGATGCCACTGCAGATTCAACTATGTCGGCGAGATTAACCGGCTTTGACTCCATCTCGCGTGATTGATCAAGGCGGGCAAGTAATAGAAGGTCTTCTACGAGCGAACCCATCCGCTTGGATTCACCTTCGATGCGAGCCAATAGCTCTTTCGTCTCAGCCTCAGTGGTGACTGCGCCTTGACGGTAGAGCTCAGAGAATCCCCGAATCGCTGTGAGCGGCGTACGGAGTTCATGTGAGGCATCGGCGACAAAGCGGCGGAGTTTATTCTCGCTCTCAGTTCGAGCAGCAAATGAAGTTTCGATACGCGAGAGCATTGTGTTGAGTGAGCTGACTAAACGTCCTACCTCTGTATGTGGATTCGCCTCAGGCATACGAGCCGAGAGATTTCCCACTGCAAATTGCCCTGCTGTTGTCTCAACATCTTGAAGTGGCCGCATACCGACCTTGATTACAAGGCGAGAAGCAAGTCCAATGAGCGTCAGAAGTAAGAGTCCAATCAGGAAGAAGAAGAAACCTAACTTTCCTATGGTGCGATCCAGATCGCGAAGTGAGCGAGCGGCAAGTACCGATCCACCATTATTGGGAAGAGCAACAGCAACTGCGCGAAACTTCTCCCGTCCGCCACCAATCGTAAATGCCTCACCGCTATGTTCCTGGATCTCTTCTACATCTATATCACTCAAAAAGTCAGCGATTGGCGCTGTGTTTAAGTCACCACCAATCTCGCCTGTCACCGCACCATTTGCGTCAAGAACAGTAACTGAAGTTGCAGTTGGTATTCGTGAGAGCGGTGTTCGAGGACGAGGCGCTGCAGTTGCGCGAGGGTGATCGTCGCCATGTCTTTCATACTCATCATCTTCATTACGGGCGATACCCGCCTCTGCAATTCGTGGCACTGCGCTCTGTGAAAGTGAGATGAGCTCTTGATCAATCTCTTGCAGGAGATAGTTCTTGAGCGCTTGCTGTGCCACAACGCTAGAGAGGATAAAGCCAGCGGCAGAGAGGATGACAATTCCGAGAATCAAACGGCTACGAAGGCTCCAGGTGCGTAATGGGCTCATGGGATTTACTTCGCTGGCGCAATTCTGAGTCGGTAGCCAACGCCACGTACGGTATGAATGAGCGCGGGCTCGTAGATATCAATCTTCTTACGTAGATACGAAATATAGGTTTCAACGATTCCGGCATCACCGTTAAAGTCATAATCCCAGACATGATCGAGAATCTGAGCTTTCGAGATAACTCGATCCGCGTTGATCATGAGATAACGGAGCAAAGTAAATTCAGTAGGAGAGAGTTCGATTAAATCTCCAGCGCGACGAACCTCATGAGTTGCCTCATTAAGCTCAAGATCTGCAAACGAGATTTTCTCGTCATCTACCGCTTGTTCGACGACACCGATACGTCGAAGGAGCGCATTGAGTCGGGCCTCGACCTCATCCAAGCTAAAAGGCTTGGTCATATAGTCATCGCCGCCGATAGTTAAACCTTGGACCTTATCTTTCATCTCATCTTTTGCGGTGAGAAAGAGAACGCCAACTTCAATACCTTCATTTCGAATTCGGCGACAGACCTCAAAGCCGTCGAGATCGGGGAGCATGACATCGAGAACAATTGCATGTGGTTTAAATTCTTCAGCGGCGATGAGAGCTTCGCTGCCGGTAGCTGATGTGCGCACCTCAAAGTTCTTAAACTTTAAACTGCTCGCAATCAGGTCACGAATATTGGCCTCATCATCGACGATGAGGATGCGCTTGCCATTGCTCTCTTTAGCCATGGCTCAATCTTGGTGGGCGAACCTGTGCCTTTGCTGAGAATCAGGCGAGAGCCGGGGGCGATCTCACTCCACGCTAATTACATTGGTGTAATTCATCCACAGGCTCAATCCACAGTGTGGAGGAGCCCCTTTCACAGCAAAAGCTAGAGGGAACCTTAGGACGGGGGCTGAAATCTCGGGATTTCAACCGTGCAGGGCTTTTGACGGTATTTACAGGAGCGATTTACCACTAGGATAATCGCCTAGCCCGAGCTAATCGGGCATAGAAGGCCGCTAGAGCCACTTTCGCTCTCGGCAATCTCGATCGACAGGAGCGCCAATGGCGGAGAAGAAGCAGGGCTACGACGCCTCTTCCATCACCGTCCTTGAAGGGTTAGAAGCGGTCCGCAAGCGGCCAGGTATGTATATCGGCTCTACCGGCGAACGCGGCCTCCACCACCTCGTCTATGAAATCGTCGATAACGCAGTCGATGAGGCGCTCGCTGGCTACTGCACCGAGATCCAAGTGACTTTGATGCGCGATGGATCGCTCCAGGTAATCGATAACGGTCGCGGTATTCCAGTCGACATCCATCCAGTCGAGAAGAAGCCAGCTCTCGAAGTTGTTCTTACCGTCTTACACGCAGGTGGAAAGTTCGGCGATGGCGGCTACTCAGTATCCGGTGGTCTCCACGGCGTTGGCTCATCTGTTGTTAATGCGCTCTCTACAGATTTATCTGCAAAGGTAAAGCGCGATGGATTTATCTGGACTCAAGAATACAAACTCGGTGTGCCTACAGCGCCGGTAAAGAAAGGTGAGGCGACAACTGAGACTGGAACAACAATTCAGTTCTGGCCATCGCCTGAGATCTTCGAGACCGTTGATTTCTCATTTGAAGTTCTCTCTACTCGCTTCCGCGAGATGGCCTTCCTTAATAAGGGGCTTATCTTGTCGCTTACCGATCTTCGCGATGGGCATGTCGACGAGAAGGGCGAACAACTATCGGTTCGCTACCAATATCTTGGTGGAATCACCGACTTTGTAAAGCACCTCAACTCAACCCGTGGCGAGCTCCACAAATCAGTGATTGCAATTGAGGCAGAGGATAAGAAGGCTCGCCTCTCACTAGAAGTTTCAATGCAATGGAACCAAGGTTTCTCTGAATCTGTCTATACCTTCGCGAACACCATCCATACCCATGAAGGTGGAACACACGAAGAAGGTTTCCGTACTGCACTTACCTCGGTTGTAAATAAATTTGCTGAAGAGCAAGGTCTAATTAAGAAGAAGGAAGATCGCCTTACCGGTGATGATGTTCGCGAAGGTTTAACTGCGATCGTCTCAATCAAACTCGGCGAACCACAATTTGAAGGACAGACCAAGACAAAGCTCGGCAACACAGAGGCGAAATCATTTACCCAGAAGATTGTGAGCGAACAACTCACCGCGTGGTTCGAACGCAATCCACAAGAAGGTAAAGACATTATTCGCAAATCAATCGACGCTGCATCAGCTCGTGTAGCAGCTCGAAAAGCACGTGATTTAGCGCGTAATCGCAAGGGTTTGCTAGAAGGCCGCGGTATGCCAGGAAAGCTCGCCGATTGCCAATGGACCGATCCCGAGAAGTGCGAGCTCTATATCGTTGAGGGAGATTCCGCTGGTGGTTCGACCAAGGGTGGTCGCGACTCTCGCAATCAAGCTGTGCTTCCGATTCGCGGCAAGATTCTAAATGTTGAGAAGGCGCGCATCGATCGCGTTCTCCAGAACAATGAAGTACAGGCGCTGATTACCGCGCTCGGAACTGGTGTGCATGATGACTTTGATATTGAGAAACTTCGATATCACAAGATTATCTTGATGGCAGATGCCGATGTTGACGGTCAGCATATCCGCACACTTCTGCTCACACTGCTCTTCCGCTTTATGCGCCCACTCATTGAGAACGGTTTCGTCTACTTTGCTCAGCCACCGTTATACAAACTCAAGTGGTCTGGTAAGGAAGAAGTCGAATATGCCTTTAGCGATCGCGAACGCGATGCGATGATTAAAGAAGGCATCGATGCTGGAAAGCGCCTTCCTAAGGAAGATGGAATCCAGCGCTTTAAAGGTCTCGGCGAGATGCCAGCGAAAGAGCTGTGGGATACCACCATGGATCCAGATCACCGCGTGTTGATTAGAGTAACGCTCGATGATGCGGCTGCAGCCGATGATCTCTTCTCAGTTTTGATGGGTGAAGATGTAGAGAAGCGCCGCGCATTTATTCAGCGCAACGCTAAGGATGTTAGGTTCTTGGATATCTAATGAGCGACGAGAAGATGACAACGCCAGATTCAAACCCAGATTCAAGTGGTGCAACTTACGACCGCATTGAGACTGTAGATCTCCAAGTCGAAATGGCGCGTAGCTACCTCGACTATGCGATGTCAGTAATCGTCGGCCGCGCACTGCCAGATGTTCGCGATGGCTTAAAGCCAGTCCATCGTCGCGTCCTGTATGCGATGTTCGATGCCGGATATCGCCCAGATAAGGGCTATTACAAATCTTCACGTATCGTCGGTGATGTCATGGGTAATTACCACCCACATGGCGACGGCGCTATCTATGACTCTGTAGTCCGCTTGGCCCAGCCATGGTCGCTTCGCTATCCATTGGTAGATGGCAACGGTAACTTCGGTTCGCCGGGCAACGATCCAGCTGCTGCGATGCGTTACACCGAAGCTCGCCTTGCGCCGCTTGCTATGGAGATGATGCGCGATATCGACGAAGATACCGTTAATTTCTCGCCAAACTACGATGGCCGTTCGCAAGAGCCTGATGTTCTACCGTCACGTTTCCCAAATCTCCTCGTTAACGGCTCAGCTGGTATCGCGGTCGGTATGGCGACCAATATTCCGCCACATAACCTCCGCGAGATCGGTGAGGCGGTCATCTACACCCTCGAGCACCCAGATCAATCGCCAGAAGATCTACTTGCTCATCTTCTAACAGTTGTTAAAGGTCCAGACTTCCCAACCAAGGCGTTGATCGTAGGCCGTGGTGGCATCGAAGATGCATATCGCACCGGTCGTGGTTCAATCACAATGCGCGCAGTTGTCAATGTTGAAGAGATCAATAAGCGCACCTGCCTCGTCGTAACCGAACTTCCATACCAAGTTAACCCAGATAACTTGGCGCTGAAGATTGCCGAGCTCGTTAAAGATGGCAAGATCAAGGGAATCGCAGATGTGCGCGATGAAGGTAACGAGCGTTTAGGCCAGCGATTGGTGATTGTCTTGCAATCATCAGCTATTCCTAAAGTTGTCCTTAACAATCTCTATAAGCAGACTCAGCTTCAAGATACCTTTGGCGCAAATATGTTGGCGCTCGTCGATGGCGTTCCGCGAACACTTCGCCTCGATGAATTTATTAAGTACTACATCGAACATCAGATCGAAGTCATTGTTCGCCGCACCAAATTCCGCTTAGCTGAGAAAGAGAAGCGCGCCCATATCTTGAAGGGCTATCTCAAAGCCCTCGATGCCCTCGATGCTGTTATCGCATTAATCCGCGCATCTAAGACTCCAGAAGAAGCGCGCACCGGGTTGATGAAGCTCCTCGATGTCGATGAGATTCAAGCCAATGCCATCCTCGATATGCAGTTACGCCGTATCGCAGCGTTGGAGCGCCAGAAGATCAATGATGAGTATGAAGGCTTAATGGCTGACATTATTGAGCTCAACGCCATCTTGGCATCCGAAGCAAAGCAGCGCGAGATCGTAAAGACCGAACTCTCTGAACTAGTTACAAAGTACGGCGATGAGCGCCGCACTCAGCTAGTTGCCAGCGAAGGCGATTTCTCTGCCGAAGATTTGATTCCAGATTCAGATGTTGTAGTCACTATTACACGTGGCGGATACTCAAAGCGAACTGCGGCAGATCTCTATAAGTCACAGCGTCGCGGCGGTCGTGGCGTAAAGGGCGCATCCTTGAAGCAGGACGATGTTGTCGACCACTTCTTTGTTGCCTCAACCCACGATTGGTTGTTGTTCTTCACCAACCAAGGTCGCGTCTATCGGGCAAAGGTGCACGAACTTCCAGATGCTGGTCGCGATGCGCGCGGACAGCACGTAGCAAATCTCCTCGCCTTCAAACCAGAAGAGACGATCGCCCAGGTTCTCTCATTTAAGGATTACAACGCTGCGCCATTCTTGATCCTCGCTACCAAGGGTGGCTTAATTAAGAAGACGCCTCTAGTGGAATACGACTCACCTCGCACTGGTGGTTTGATTGCAATTAATCTCAAGCCTGGCGATGAAGTTGTATCGGCAACTCTTGCTGCAGATGGCGATGAGATTTTGCTGGTATCAAAGAAGGCGATGTCAGTCCGGTTTGTCTGCGATGACGAATCATTGCGTTCAATGGGACGTTCAACTTCCGGTGTAATCGGAATGAAGTTCCGCGATGGCGATGAACTTCTTACAATGTCGCGCGTCGAGGGTGAGAACTCATTTGTATTCACTGCAACCGATGGTGGTTATGGAAAGAAGACGCCAATCGAGGAGTATCGCCTCCAAGGTCGCGGCGGAATCGGTATCAAGGCTGCAAAGATCGATGAGGGCTCACGTGGCTCACTCGTCTCTGCCCTGGTCTTGGTCGATAGCGATGAGATTCTCGCAATCACTAGCGCAGGTACCGTCATGCGCACACAAGCTTCAGAGATCCGCCAGACCGGCCGTGACTCAATGGGCGTTCGCCTCGTCAATCTCGATGAAGGCGCCACCCTTTTGACCGTCACCCGCAGCCGGGAAGATGAGATTTCTGAAGAAAAGTAGTACTGTCTGCGCCTGTAGCGATAGACCGAAGGCGTTTTGGCTACTTGGTGAAAATCAAGTAATCTACGCATTCTGCAAATGAACGAAAGTTTATCTGCGGGCCTATAGCTCAGCCCGGTTAGAGCGCTTCCCTGATAAGGAAGAGGTCGATGGTTCA
>JACCDX010408991.1_pt1 | contig 18803 bp, 19 predicted proteins | sample 7449681 | NCBI WGS metagenome assembly JACCDX01 (sample SAMN15323450, study PRJNA562643) | freshwater metagenome | isolation source: river surface water | place: USA:Blue River Watershed | collected 2017-08-18
GACTTTAGACATTAGGTTTTCTCCTTAGTTTTTTAGGTTAAAGAGCGTTCCTTCAGTCGGCGTTTGCGTTCGCTATTTGCGAATAGCGAATGAACGATCCGTTCCGCGTCGGCTTACTTCCGTCTGGTTTTCCAGATGAACGATAGAAGTATTATACTTCCTTTCATCGTATATAGCAATCTTATCCTGTAACTTTTGTTACAATTTTTAAAAATCTTAAGGGGCAAAAAAATTGCCGGGATTTTTTCCCAGCATTTTTGAAATCACTTTCGCTTTTTCTTTTCGGGTGACTTATAACCCCAGAGTTTTGGACTGACTCTTCCGTATCCAAACTCAATACTCTTTAGATTTTCACGAAACTTATCCCAATACATATCAAATAATTTAATTCTTCCACCACGAGTAAGGTCAAAGCGAATCTTATCATCAATCATATACTTAACAATATAAGCATCATTTGGAGCATTCTTAGTGCATACTTCAGCATAAGACCCATCTTGAATCAGAATCTCACATCCGTAGCGTGACTTGCAGTTTTCTTTTTCTGTGGGTGTCCAGGAATCCATATGCTTTTCTGTACCTTGTGCTTTTTCAATTACATCATGAAGTTTACTCACGAACGACCTCCCCAGTGAATATCAGGATATGCCTCAGCGACAATTTCCTTTGTAATCTTATATTTTGTTTCAAGTTTTTTATCTTTTACAAGGCAAAGAATCTCTGCTTCAAGTGGATGAAGACCTTGAAGAATGTTAATAAACATTGTTTCTCTACGAAGAGAACTTAGTCCATCATTACCACCTTTAACAAAATTATAAAATTTTTGATACTCTTTACGAATTGAAGATCTTCCTTGATCTTGAGATCCTAAAGAGTTAGAACCAAGTTCTCCCATTTTAGAAACTGCATCTTCAATCTGTTCACTTACCGTACCACTAAAAGAATTCTGCTCTCCAACACTTGCATAAGGAACTTCTCCAGGAGGAAGAACAGAAATTACAGTTTCATCAAAATTCCAAACAAATAATGTTACAAGAGAAGGATCTCTATACTTTTTAAGAACTTCAATTTTTTTGGCATTTGACCTTTGAGATGATATAAGTTGAAAAACTTCAAAGGCAAATGGATTTACAGGCAATTCTTTAATTGATTTATCAACAACTTTTACTGTGGTTGCTTTTGGTTTAGTTGTGGCCTTTTTTTGTGATGTCGTAGTCATAAAAAACAATATGTAAAATAATTTAAAAAATATTTAGTTATTCTTCGTCGTCGTCTTCATCTTCATCAATATCAAAATAATCAGGATTAAAACTTATTGCTAAAACTTCATCTGGTATCACATTACCATTATCATCAAAAAATTCTGGATGAAGTTTTGGTTTGTCCTGATAATTCATCATATATTCTCTAGAAACCCATCCTGCCACAAGTCCCACTATAAGAAACAATATGATTAGAAATGAACCTAGAACTAAACTAACTGCTAACATTTCTTTTTCTCCGGGAAACTACTTTTTTCTTCCTTGATTTAAAGGAAAATTCAAAATAGATAGTTACCTCCCGATTAAGAAAGCAAACTATCTTCTCAAATATGAGATGGAATGGTTGGGTCTGCTTTCTTTTACCTCCATTAAGAATGAAATCAACGCCACGATTCTTGTGGTCTGAGTTATTTATGTTTGTATCAGACAATTTGATTTTCTTTCAGGTATTTGACAGTATTACTACATCCGCCAAGTTTTTTGTCATCACAGATGACTTGAGGAAACGTAGATCCTTCACCAAATTCAGCATAAAACTCATCTTTAGTGAAGTGTTCATCAAGATTATACACTACAAAGTTACTTCCTGTCAACTCTAATACTTGTTTTACTTTATAGCAATATGGACAATTTTCTTTTGAATAGACTGTGAAATTCATAATTGTTTATTATAGTTTACAAAGTTTTTATAAAATGATATTTATTGATTTAATTAAATTAGAATACTAAAGGTGATTCCCATCCTTCAGTATCAAAGAAAAACATTTGCCATAGTCTAGAATTTTCCATTACCGTTCCAAAATACTCTGATGCAGAGTGAATACAACTTGCATCAAAAATCATAAGACGATTATAAACATTTCCAACAACATCAACTGGTTCAAAAGGAGTTCCATCTAGGTGTGGATCACCAGGAATGTTTGCCCAAGAAGAATCCCACCCTTGATCATAATAAGTTCTTGCTCTTGTTTTCTTATGTGCATACAAAGTAGTTCCGCACTGATAAGGAGCATCAGGAGTTAAGTATAACATACCTCCCCATTGTTGACTATCACAATGATAAACTAATGGTTCTCCAGAATGGCAATTTTGAAATCTTCCATTCATTCCATGTTCTACCCAATTTGTGATTTTCATTCCCATAATTGATTCAAATTTTTCTTTCAATCCTGGAAATAAAAATTGCTTTTCAGTTCTTCTTCCAATAAATCCTCTACCAAAACCACCTTCAACATAGTCCTGTTTAAGAGCAAATTCTCTAACTGCATCAGGATCTTCATAAAAGTTGTCCACAACCCAACAAGATTGTTTTACATTTTGAGAAATCTTAAAAGTTTGTTCTTCTTTTTTAATTGTTAAATTTTCAAACATAGTGTTTTCTTTATTATTGTTTTCTGGAAATAAGAACTTTTCAACTATAGGTAATTCAAAGATTTGTTCTGGTAGATTTTCTTTTGAATAATTTTTGAGAATATAATTTACATCACCGCAAGGAGGAATATCACCTTCTTGATAATCTCTCTGTAAAAATTCATCACTATCATCATACTTTTTAGTTACCAACCAATCAAAAGAATCATAACGATGTTCCCAAGATTGTTTTTTAACTAATCTAGATTCCTTTCCTCCCATCCAAGAGAAGTGCCATCCCATATCAGTCCATTTTTCACCACTCCAAAAATTATTAAGAGCAAAAGTTCCCAGTCCTTCAGGAATTAATTTGTTAGATCTAATTTGAACAGGCGTTGCATGTTTAAGTACGTATTTATTGCACATAAACATCGCCCAATCCCAAGGAGCAGGACAATCCCAATAAGTGTTATAAACTCTAAGATCTGCTCTACCTTCAAGATAAATTAAAGGAATATAAAAATAACAGTTTGGAAAGTTTTTAATGAAAATATCAACAATATTTGGAATAAATGAAGGATTTATAATTTCATCAATATCTCCATGAATAAAAATAGTATCGTCATCATAATCATCTAGTACATGAAGAAGAGCATCTTTAGATAGTCTATCACGAACTCTCGCAAATTTAGATTTCTCTGATGCTTGTTTTTCTCCAGTTCTATAGTCAATACAATTTAGTTCATCAATTTCCTCTACTATCAACTCTTCATCGGGTGGAGTATGTAATTCTATAACCTTAAATTTTTCTTCAGGAAGTCCCCACTCTTTAATTTTCTTGTTGCATTCAAATTCCACAGGAATACCAGTATGACTATAACGAGATTCTGAAACAACAAATTCATCAACATATCCTTTAAGAATATGATATCTTAATAATAACATTTCACTTCCGTAAGGACCATAGAAAGAACAAAAATCAACAATTTTATTTTTCTTCTTCATCAAATCATCTAGATTTGCTGTTGGTCCGTTTTCTTTCCACCATTTTAAAACTATATCATGAGAATTTTTCCCACAGTATTCATTTGTTCTTTCACTATCATCAAAAGTTGATTCAAATTTATAAATATCCTCAACAAATAAAGGAAAAGTATAAACAAATCCACCTAAACCACCATCATAGATAATATGCTCTGCACGAGGAGATAAAAATGATTTTCCATGAACTACAAAATCAAGAGTTTTATCTTCATAATTAAAATGATGACGATCTAAAAGTTTTTTAACATACTCTCTTTTAATTAAGTAAATTTGAGTGCCCCAATGCTGAAAAAGTCTTGGTCTAAACCTTAGATCATTAAGTTCAGAATCTACTTCACATAGAAGAGACAATTGCACACAGTCCCAAAATTCAGGAAGTTTTTTGAAGAAATCATTCCAAGTAAAATTCCAATATTCAACAGTTTCTAATGACAAATCATCTTCACAAAAAATAGCATAAGGTTCATTTGTTTGATGATACCATTCATAAAACATCGCAAAATGAGATACTGTTAATCCATATAAAGTATTCTCATGTTTTTCAAATATGTGAGAAGTTGGAGTGATATTATATTTTGAAAATTGATTAATAAAATTTTCTCTTCGGTCAGAAGATTCAGTTAATGAACAAAAATGAACTGAAGGAAATCCACTCAATTTATTTTTTGTATTTCTATTATCAATATAAATGTTTATCCACCCATATTTGTAACAAAAATCATCATTCCACAACTCATTAGTAATATCGTGAAAAATTCCATCATTATCAACAAAATATGCTTTGATATTATCAAAATATTTTAAATAACGATTCCTAAACCAATGAAATTTTGCCCGAGTATGATCTCTATAAAAATGCCATTCCCCTGATATTTTCTTTACATTTTTAGTTATCCAATCAAAATTTTCTTCAGTAAAGAAATCATATTCTCCACCTTCACAATCTATTTTTAGAAAATCAATTTTCTCTAAATTGTAATCAGAAACTATTTTTTTAAGTGATACACCAAATCCAGATTCATTTTTTTCCCATGAAGTTTGTTCTGTAGTTTCATCATAAAGAGTATCAAAAATCACCTCACCATCAACTCTGGAAATTCCTTTATTCAAACAAACAACATTAGAATATTTTGAAAGATTAGATTCCAATGTTCTGAATAATTCTTTATGAGGTTCTAAACAAATGGCAAGTTTTGGATTTTTATTCAAAATAGAATAAACGAAAGGACCTACACTTGCACCAATATCTAAAACTACATCACTCTCTTCAACCTCAAATAGTTTTTCATAAAATCTATTATCTAAAATATCTCTTTTAAAACAGTCATACAAAAACTCATCTTCTTTAAAAATACCCCAATCAAATCCATCAGTTTCTTTTTTATCATAGACTGAATGAAGATTTTTAGCAGATTCAGTAAATTTTTCAATATATTCTAATACTTTATTCTTATGAACCTCATCTAATTCATAATTTTCATTTAAGTCCTTAAAAATATCTCTGGATTCATGACACAATCCACACCACCAAGCAGCAAGTGCTTTTTGGTATAAGATGCCGTATTTGCCCGGATAATTTACTTCTGTTTTTAGTGGTGAAGAATTAAAATCGGAAACATTTTCTCCAATAGAAGCAATCAAAAAGGAATCATTCCATTTCCCGTCTTTATTTTCATTTTCGTAAAAACGACTCAAAAGATAATATGCCTCTGGTCTCTTTGGACAAATGGAAGTTGCATGTTGAAGAAGACCCTTGACAGTAAAATTTCTTGTACCTTGATTTTCAAAGCAAATAGAAGCACGAATTAGACACTCATACTGAAGTAATTTATCTTCTGTTCTTTCTGCAGATCTTAGATAATATGAAATTGCAGATGCTGTTTGTCCAATTGATTCGTAATAAAATGCTAAATCAAAATTAATTTCTTCATTTTCTGGAGATTTAACATAAGAATTAATTAAGTCATTTAATTTTTGATAATTCAAAACTTCAGTCATATTATGCAAAACTCAATAATTTTCTGTATTTATCTATTGATTTGGCCACTGTTTTATATAATTTATATCTACTATTTCACTTAAATGAAGAGATTGTCCTTTTGTTTTCCACCAGTCTATCGCATTTTGATAGGATAGTATGTGTATATTTTCTAAAGTGTTTTCAGTATATAAAAATCCATTATAATCTCCCCAAGTTGTTGAAAAACTCATATTCTCAACAAATAAAGAACACGTATAAACACGACTTTTTTCATCAAAAGTTGAATATACTAAAGTTTCTATATTAGGAATTAGAGTCCATCTTTGACCACTTTCAAATCTATTTGAAAGATCATACCCCTTATACTCTAAACAAAAAGTGTCATCATAGTAATAGTTCTCAAGTATTTTTTTAGCATGACTTCTTTTCATCAAATAAGCAACACAAGACCAGTCACACCAATCTCTTGGTCTCATCTTATTATTTGCTTCGTGTATAACTCTATCCAAATAAATTTGATGAGTGCTACTCAGAGACAATTGAACACAATCCCAATTTTTTGGAAGTGAGTTAAAAAATTCTTCCCAAGTAAAATTCCAATACTGAACTGTTTCAAAACTTACATCATCCTCACAAAAAATTGTATATTCTTCATCAGTATTTTCATACCAGTGACGAATTGCTTTCAGGTGTGATGTTACAGGTCCTCTATGAGTTTTAGGTGCTAAATTATCAACATCTCGTCCAATAACTTTATGCTCATTATCATCATATCGTTTAAAGATATGTGGAGTTATTTTTTCAATATTATATTTTTGAAATGTTTCCTGTAATATTTTTCTTCTATCTTCAGACTCTTCAATACTTATAAAATTAACAGAAGGAAAATTTCTTAACTTTTCTTCTACTGTATAGATTCTTTTTTCTAAACCTATTTCTTTTAAATAATCATTAGCATTTTTTATTTGATTTTTCATTGAATTTACACCTCATGTGAAATATAATAATCAAATTCACCATATTTATTGTGATGAAATTTTTTTGTTTTCATCACTTCATTTACGGATTCTGAGCATCCAGGAACAATATGGTCATGAAGTTCGCATGATATTACTTTACACTTATCTACCCAGTTTAGTGCGTCGGGATCTTTAAATATTATTTTTTCTGATCCTTCAATATCTATCTTAAGAAAATCAATAAAATCAAAGTTTGAATATTCAATTAAACTTCTTACACACATAGATTTAACAAAACTGGAATTTTGATCGGTATACTCTTCGGCAACTTCTTCAAAAACTGTACCCCAATCACCATCTATTTTTTCCTTAACAGTTAAATTGCAATTTTTAGACCAAACGCCAACATTTAAGCATTTAATATTAGGAAATCCCCTACAGTTAAGAGATGCTAAAATAAAATTGTCAAAATCAGGTTCAACCAAAAGAATTTTGGAGTTTGGATATTTATGAGATAAAAATATACTAGATAATCCGATGTATCCACCCAAATCAATAATTGTTTTGGGATCAAAAGGCAAAAAATTATATTCTCCTCTCAAAAAAATCTGTATAAAATTATCAATATCACTTGTAGATCTTCTAAGGTAAATTGGAAGTTGCATTCCTTGTGGAATTATACTTACTAATTCATTTCTAGACCCCTGTTTAGTATAAAAGTAAAATTGATCAAAAACACTTTGAGTGGTTTCATTAAAATTTAAGTCAAACATTTTTATTAATAAAATCCTCTACAACTTTTTCAGGCACTTTAAGTAAATATGCAGCATTATCTTGAAAACCAAAAGTCATCAAAATATTTTCGTAAAGTTTTGTCATACCAACACAAAATTCAACGTGCCCATCCATAAAGTTAAACTCATCTGAAGTCAATACAATATTAAAATTCTTATCCCACACGATGAATCTGTGTTTATAAATTGCATCCTTTCTACCAACTTCACTATTGAATAAATCAACTTCATGAGTGCAAGAAAGATAAAAATCACCAACTGGTATTACTTGAGATCCTCCTCTCAAATCTCTTGGTAAATTAATTGATTTTGAAAGTGATATTGTTTTAGATGTTTGAGTTTCAATATCAACTTGAACAACTTCTGTTGGATTACTCCATTTTACATAATGATATGGTCTATCAAGAATTGGCATCCAATTTTTTTCACAATAAGAATTAGGATCATTTGGTGGAGGAATTCTAAATCTATCTACTTCTACAACAGAATCTTCACGAACTTCAATTTCACAAAGTTCCATTCTTCCTGTTCCAATTGTATCAAGATCTCTTCTTACTCCAGAGATATATAATTTTCCATTCCATCTAAAAATTCTTGCATCTTCAAGACCTACAAAATCCCAAAGTTCTTTATCAGGAAATTTGGAAGTATCAATTTTATTGTAACGAGTAATATTAAAGTCTTCATCAAGTTCACAATAATAATTAATGGTTCTTAAATGCATATCATTTTCAGGATGAACATAAGTTAACGGTCCCCACTGATGTTGAAATAATTTTTTCTCAGAATGATAAAACGTATAATTTACATGACGAATAATTACTCTAATTTTATCACCATCCACAAAAATGGATGGATTCATAATACCAGTTCCATTTGTCAGTTCGGAAGGAATAACTAGTGGATGAATAGAACCGCCATTTTCCAATGCAAGTTTTACAAAATTATTAAACATACTAATAAATTTTAATCTCTTTATATATGGAATTAGTTTCTTCGTTAATTTTTCTTTTGATTTCTGCTCTTTTATCGTTTGTTTTATAAACACTTCTTGCAAGTTCAATAAACTCATTATCAAATCTTTGTTTTTTTTCAAGAACTCTCAATCGGTCTTCAATTTTCCAAAGTTTTTGATTCACTTCTCGCAACTGATTCAGGTAATCATCAACATAAAATGATATGGTATCTTTGATTTGATTAAGGTCTTCAAGTTCTTTTTCCACATACTCATTATAGCACAAACCAGACTTAATTTCTAATATAGAAATCTTATCTAAAAGTTCTCCAACTGAAACTGGAATTGCAACTTTCACAAATACTCTTCCCAATTAATACATGGGGATAAAAATTCTTTATGACAATGAGTAGAATATCCTGGCAAAGATGATATTAATACCCGTCCTTTATTTGTATATAAATCAATAAATTTTCCATGGTCATAACTTGGTTCATAACCAGTTGAATACTTTTCATGTATTGAAAAATCTTCCTTAAGAGTTTTAAACTTAACTGCAAATGTATTTGTCGTTGATGGAGTAGGTATCCAATGAGATAATTCAGTATGAAGAACTTTAGTCATAAAGTCTTTATACATTTCTTGATACTTATCTCCATGGTCATAGAGAGTTACATAATCAACAGGTAAATCAAATCCATCTATAAGAATCTTATCCCATTCTGGACGATGTACATAATCATCTTCAAGAAAATAAATGATTGTATTATCATCAAAATCTTTGGAAAGAATGTACTTAGTAGTCTCTATAAAACTTAGTGACTCTTTACCACAATCAATTTCATAAACATTTTTTTCATCCCTTAAAAATGTTTCAGTTCTTTCCCCATGATGCTTATCATATATGATTGTATAGTTTGTTGTTTCTGGATTAAGTGTATTCTTGAAATTCTGGAATACCTTTTCCTTATCCCACCAATCTGGACGATTATGACTGGAATACTGAAGATGTGAGAAATAACAATGTCTTAAAAATACTTCAATTTTCATATGTTAAATTTATCATAAAGTTTTACATTGTCTTCACCAATTACTTCTTCTGGAGGTGGTGAAGTTCTTTGAAGTTTTGGACGAATCTGATGAAGATTCTCAATTCCCCAAGCATAATCCTTGTCTTCTGCACAAGTATTTAAAATATTGGAAAAATCATGATTATAAGATTCTATTTCTAAAAACTCATAAATTTTATTCAATTCTATTTGTGGATTCTGAGTAAGATTATTATAATCCACAAGATGAATATTCTGCGAATTATGTTGAAGTCCATAAACTAAACTTTCATAGGGGTCTGAATAATTTTTCCACAAACATTCTACCCTATTGTCTATAGTAATTTCTTTTCCTTCTCTTCTTAAATGAGCATCTATAAAATTGTCTGCTTCATTATTTCTCTGAATAAGAAGAATATAAGAAGCAAGAATTTCACTCACTCTCCTATTAGTCGCTATTATTTTTGGGGTTTGATTTAAAAACTTCTCAATAGAATTTATATTTCTGCACCATCCACGATGCTTGTCTAAAATATAAGGTTTTTCAATATGATTATAAAAATTACTTAGTATAGAATTATATGTATTATACGTGATATTTTGCTTATCATATGTATATTGTTCATCCAATCTAGAAAAACTTTCATCAATTAAGCACAATAAATCTGCAAGTGGTGATGTTGGAGTTGCTTGAAGTTTTGGATGTTGAGAAAGTATAGAACCTAATAATGTAGAACCACTTCTAGGAAGTCCTGAAAGAAAAAATAATTTTTTCATATTATTTTCTAATAAAAACAACTTTTGCGTTCATACATGTACTCCAGGTTTTAAAATATTCTATAACATCATCATTTATAGAATCTTTTTGAATTTCAACAACTTTAAGATATTGTCCGTTTTGATTGTTTTCAACAGACACTAAAAATCCACATCTGTCTGGACGATATTTTTCATCTATAATTTCTTGTGCCCAAGCACAAAAGTAATTCTCACAAGTAGTTGGACGAATCTTATGTATGGAACATCCAGATTCACAAACAAATCTACAGGATTTTCCATTTCCAAATTCCCACCCGTAAGCATTACCAATCAACCAAGTACAGCAGGCAGTACATTCACCACATTCACGAAACATAATCCTTCTCTTGATAAAAATATGTATAAGGTTCGTAGTCTTCTGGTTGATACAAAGATTTCATTTTACCATTTCCAGTTCCAATCCAAAACTCACGATCTAATCTAAAATCACTTTTCAAGAACTCATCATCCAAAGTATTTACATAAGAAGAATTTGCCCACCAAAAATTTCCTACAAAATGTTGAGTTCCTACCTTTTCCCAAGTTTGAGTTCCATCACTCCAAGTTGTAGGTCCCAAAACCTTAAGGTTACTTCCAACAACGTCACATTCATTCAAATATTCTATGCACTTTTTCCACTTATCTATCACAAAATATTCCATCATCAATCTCCAACTTTCAGCATTTATATTTTCTTTTGATACTCCTTTAGTGTGAAAGTAAAGAACTTTATAATCTGGATTTTGTTTGCAGAAATCTCTTAAAGACATCAAAGTTTCTGTTTCTTCTTTATGGTTTTGATTATAAACAACCCTTACTTTATCTGGAACATTAAAGAGTTCTTGGTTTCCATTCACTCCAAAATGAATATAAGATGCTTCTCTAATTAATCCTGAAGTGTAAAGTCTATGAACTTGATTAATATAAACAAAAGCACCGATACCAATCTGTCCTATATGATAAAAGATTGCTATTTTCATGCCATATGCACTCCACCATTTTCTCCAAGCATTCCCTTTATCTGAGTTAATCCAAGATTTGGAATACTAATAATATTATCTTTATTCAAAAACCGATAAAGAGAATGTTCTACATCTGTTCCTGCAGTAAATTGAATCATCTTTTCCATATAAACAAATGCTTTTTCAAGTGCATCTATTGCCTCATTAAATAACATTCTATCAAAAGACCACAATCCCGTCATCATCATTCCCTTTGCCCCATATAGATAGGCATAAACATTTTCTAGAGATTTTTCATTTAATATATTTTCTTCTTGAGTAATATAATCATATTTTTTAACTACATATCTATTTTCCAGAAATTTACTTTGATAATCTTGTATGTCAAAATCATCATTTAACAAATATCTTCCGGTCAATTTAAATACTCTTTGACTATCATTAAAAAGATTATGTTCTCTAATAATATAAAGAGTATTGAGTAATCCTCTGGTTTCTAGTAAAGATTTGCCGTAAGTAATTAACTCAGGTCTTTCCGAAATATTCTCATACAATTGTTTTAATACAGGTTCTTCATAAAACTCTAAAAACAAATCACACTTATCTTTAAGAATATCTTTGTATTTTTCACCAATGGAATATGATGAACATTCAAATAAAACAACATAAGAATTTGGAACTTTATTCCTAATTGATTGAATTGTATCCAATGTTTGACTGAATCTTTGTTCTTCGTCATAAGCACTAAATTTTTCTTCTTGGAAATGTTTAAGTGCAGAACCAATTAAAAATAAAAACTTATAATCCATTTAAAAATTCTCTCAATTCTTGCAAAGGTTTATTCCAATTTCTTGGTTTCTTTTGACGAAATAAATGCACATTATCTCCATACCACCAAGATTTTCCTGTTGAACTTGTCCAAGCATAATACTCCATAATGGGCACAAAAACGCAGACTTCTTTTCCAAGTGCTGCCGCAATATGTGCAATTGAAGTACAAGAAGTAATCACCAAATCCATTTGATTGATGATAGAAAATGTATCAGAAAATTCTCTATCTTTCTCATGAAATTCTTTAATATGATTTTTACAAGAATCTGGAACTGGAGTATCACTCATTTGTAATGAATACAGTGAAAAGTTTTTACTAGGAATAGCATTCCATAAATCAAAAAACTCTATACTTCTAAAATGTGCTTGTTCATATCCAGAAGAAGAATTCCAAAAAATTCCAATTTTATACTTCTCATCTTTTTTTAGATAAGAGTACTTTGCTTCTTTCTCTGGAAGTGGTTTTAAATAAGGTTCTCGTCCCAAATCATTTACTGTAAGATTTAAGTAATATGGAATACCAAGAGCATAAACATATCTAGCATCTTCTGGATAGTTTGGTTTATCCCAGACGCAAACAGATTCAAATCCATTATAGTTAAAAACATCCGCAAGTGTTTTTCTTGTGGTTGCCCAGATTGAATTCATTCCAAGTTCTTTTAGATGCTTTATAAAACGAATGTGCATCACTTCATCCCCAGCACCACAATTTGCATCAACAACAATAGTTTGATTTTTTCTTACAACACCATCCCACTTTTTAAGTGGAAATTTTATATCTTTATATGCAGTTTTTTCAGTTTCAGATATAAAGTGAGAAAGTGCTGTATATAAGTCATCCTTACAAAAATAGTATCCAGAGATATTATGATGGACTTTCTTTTTAATTTCTTCAGGCAAATCTTTTCTCTTTGAAAGTTCAAAGAGAATTTTATGTGCCTTATTTATTTGATTGAGTTGAGAACAAGATACACTTTCTTCAAATAAAAGTTCTGGGTCATTTGGAGTAATTTTTTTACACTTTTGTATTTGTGTAATTGCTTTTTCTGGATAATTAAACTGATTATAAGAATTGATTAAATTTCTAGAAGTAATATACTTTTCTTCTTCTTTGGTTGTAATTTTTAATGCTGTTTCGCCATATTCAATTGCCTTTGAAAAATTTTTAAGTTCAAAAAATATTTTTGCTACATCATTATATTGCTCAAAGTTTTCTGCTCTTTTTCCAAAAGCATCTAAAAGTTGATATGTTAATTCCTTTTCTTCAAAAGAAAAGAGTGTTTTTGAGACCAATTCAAGTGGATTCATAAAGAGTAATTTAGATTAATTTTACATGACGCTCAAATCTACATTATATACTTCTTCACCAGTGGTACATAAGTCTATTTCTTGAACTTTAGAATATTCCCAGTCAAATGCTTCTTGAACTTTTGTATCTATTTGAGAAATAATATATTCAAGTTGTGCTGCTGAAATTTGCATCCATATACCATTATTGAATTTAAAATTATGAGGTTCTGAGGAAGCAATTAATTTACTTACTAAAGACAATCTCTCACTAACACTAGTAGAAATGTTAATTACTATTCCGTTTATTTCTATGTCAATAAGAGTATTTTCTTTTATTTTCCTTAATGGGGAAAGTTTTTCTTTATATTCTTGCTTAATTTCATCAAGTGTTTTGTCATGGACAGAATAATTCATTTCAACTTTTACTGGAATATCATTTTCCTTAATAATATTCTGTTCAAAATTTTCTACTCTTTGAAATCTTCCATCATGATAAGGAATATTTTCAAATACTGGAAGCAAACAAGTTTTTTCGTCAAAGTAAATAGGAACTCTATCATAATCTTTTGGTATTACTCTATGATATAATCCAAGTTCTTCCAATTCGGAATTAATCATTCTATAATTAAATCCAATAGGTCCTAAAATAATTTGAGAATCGTGTATGAGGGCGTACATAATTTTTTAGATATTTATTAGAGATTCAATACATCATTATAATATGCTTTGGTAATCAATTTTCTACCCAAATCAGTACCAGTGCTATCAATAAAGTTAGTTGTTGGTATTGCTGGTTGAGAACTAAGACCAGATTTTACTGCCGTTCCTGTTCTTCCATGAGTAGCAACTGAAACTTGTTTCCAATTGGTTCCTCCCGCAAACGTAGTGACTGGAGTTTGCTTATTTGTAGTATTATTAATTCCTAGTTCAAAATAGGCATTATATCCCCAAGTCCATAAAGTTCCATCAGTTTTAGTTGCTCCGGTAAAGTTATAACCACAAGAAACTTGCTTCCAATTAGTTCCCCCAGAAAATGTAGTGACTGGAGTACTTCTGTTTGTGGTAGCATTATCTCCTAATTGACCACTTCCACCACTACCCCACAACCACAAAGTTCCATCGTATTTAATCGCAGCACTATGAGAATACCCACCAGCAACTTTTTTCCAGGTTGTTCCCCCCAAAAATGTAGTGACTGGAGTGCTTATATTTGCATTTGTTGCATTAATTCCTAATTGTCTATTATTATTTCTTCCCCAAGTCCATAGGGTTCCATCATTTTTAATTGCTAAAACATGACTGGAACCACAAGCAACTTCTTTCCAATCAGTTCCCCCTAAAAATGTAGTAACTGGAGTACTTCTGCCAGTAGCACTTCCTCCGGCATTAATTCCTAGTTGTGCATAAGCATTTCTTCCCCAAGTCCATAGTGTTCCATCAGTTTTGATTGCTGCAACAAAACCTTGACCACAAGAAACTTGTTTCCAAGTAGTTCCTCCAACAAATGTAGTGCCAGGTGTATTTCTTTGAGTTGTATTATTAGTACCCAAATTTGCATAAGAATTTCTTCCCCAAGTCCATAGGGTTCCATCAGTTTTGATTGCTGCAGTAAATGCATCTGTGACAGCACTGGTAAATCTTCCACCACAAGCAACTTGTTTCCAATCAGTTCCTCCAACAAATGTAGTGACTGGAGTACTTTTGAATGTGGTATTATTAATACCTAATTGTCCAAAAGAATTTGCTCCCCAAATCCAAAGTGTCCCATCAGTCTTAACTGCCGCAACATGAGCAGAATTTGCTGAAACTTGCTTCCAAGTAGTTCCTCCTGCAAATGTAGTAACTGGAGTTGCAAGACTTGAAAAATAACCATTTTGATTTAATCTTCCACTGCCAGTTTGTCCTAAACTAGTTGCTCCCCATGCCCATAAAGTATCACCTACAAGACTATCAATAACAGATTCATCATCTGCAAAATAATCTTGTATGTCTTGTCCAGAAACAGTAAAACTACCAGGACCTCCACCCGGAACAGACTCTATATCATCTCTAGTTACAAAAACATCATCAAAGTTCTTTACAGTTCCACCTTCCGTAAATTTATAATTACTTGGCATTTAATTCTTCCGTAATCTAATACTATTTACAAAAAAACCTATCAAAATATTTGATAGGTTATAATAAAATTTTTATTTCTCTACTCAACTCTCTGTACTTACTCCAACAGAATCATCAGTGCTTGTAGTAGCAATACCTACTGGTTCTGCAACAACTTCTTCTTTGGGAATCCAAGGAAATTCACTACCCCTAACTTCAATAATAGGATTAATTTTTTCACTAATTTGCTTTTGTATTAATTCATCCACATGAGCATTATTTGTAAGAGGAATAATCCAATCAAGAATCATTTCCTCAGTTAAGTCCTCATAACTAACAAAATTATCAGGATCTACAGAAGATAATGGAAGTGGAGTTGCACCAACAAACATACCAGTATTTCCAAACTTATCAGTTCCTGTTTTTTCCCAATAAGTTTGAATTACAATATTATTTAAATCAGTAGAATCTCTTCTCTTTAATCCAGTCAATTTCCAAGAATAAGTAATTTCATCCGAAGAATCTTCTACTTGAATTGGTTCTGTGGGAGGAATATGAGTTTCTATTCCAACTGTAGTATCAGTCATTTTTTTCTTCTACTGGTAACTCAACTTGTTCGTTTTGCTCTGGAGTAATTCCATTTGCAGTTAGATATTCAACAATTCCCTGTAGTTTAGTGAATTGTTCTCTTTTAATTGTAAGAGTATTTGATAGTTCTTGAATTTCAGTTGCAAGAGTTTTTTGGGATTGCAAAACATCTCTAAAATGCTTTTCGTGGTCAATCATGATTAGAAATTTTATAAGTGTAAAAATACATTATTATTTATGCGTTTTGATTGCCTTTTTAAGTTCATCAATTTGTTCTTGTTGCTCTTTGAGTGCTTCAACCAACAAAGCAATTATTCCATTATAATTTACAGTTTTAATTCCATCATCATTTTCATGGACGATTTCTGGCATAATTTTCTCAACTTCTTGTGCGATTACACCCGCAGACTTTTCGCCATTTTCTTTCCAATCAAACTTCACACCATTAATTTGTCGTGTTAAATCAACAGCACTTGTTATTTTTTCAATGTTTGTCTTCTGAGTTTCGTCAGATAGTGATGTGAATATTGTTGCTGATAAGGTGCCTGTTGATGGGTTAAATGTTAATTTGGTATTTGAAACATATGCTGTCGTATATGTTCCCGAAGTAGCAGAACTTAATGTTGGATACCAAGTAGCATTTGTACTTGTATCATTCGTAAGAGTTGCACCTGCAGTTATACCAGTTAGATTACTTCCATTTCCATAATAATTAGTTGCAGTTACGTTTCCTGTTACATATACATCATTCCCATTAATATACATCGATCCATTAATATTTCCAGTTCCTCTGGCATTTATATAATCAGTGAGATTTGCATATCCATTGTAACTATCAAAGACTATCCTTCCAGTTGCTGCGATTCTAATTCTATCATGTATTGTTGATGTATCTGGATCATTTCCTTTAAAAATTAATAGTTCGGATTGATCAGTAGTGTTCCATATTCTTTCAATAATCGCCGCATGATCATATCCACCCGGATTATCTCCATTTACTCCACGGAATCTAATTTCATTGCTTGTATTACTTGGCGAACCTATTTCAATTCCCCCAATTCTTGATGTTCCATTCGGATCGCAATAATATCCAGCGTCGTTCTGATCATAGTAAATTGTAGAATATAAAGCCCCTCCACCATTAACATTTACACCATAAACTGCCGGATACTGCCAACTATTAAGCGATCCAGTATCACCATTTCTGGTTCTAAATGCTAGACCATATCCATTGCCATTATAAGGAGAATTCAACCACAGATCATATCCGGCACCACTTCCGGTGCTAAATCGGACAATAGGACCGGTGTATGGAGCATTAACAGAGTACGTAAATCCTGTCGCATTTGTGTCCATTGTATTGGCATCAAGAGTAAATCCTTGATAATACATTAAGTTTGAATTACTTGCTCTTGGTGCATTACTACTATCCCACATAGTAGCACTAGTTCCACCACCCTGACCATTTTTGTGGCAGTACATAGTTCCGTCATTCCAACGGAACTGCCATCCATATCCATTTCTATGATGTCCAGATTCGTTGTCGTTCATCATAAGAACGACAGCATCTTCAAAGTTTAAACCTCTCCAACCATTACGAGTTCCATCAATTCTCCATGAACCATATGATCCATTATTTGGGTAAAAATGAGCGTTATTATGCACTGAAGAATAAAGACCATGGTATCCAGGAAGGTCAGTCCAAGTTCTGAAGACATTATATGTTCCTCCAACTGTTTCAAGTGCAACAAATCTAGATGTTCCACTTGGATCAACGTAATAATTCGTTGGGTCATTATAATCTCTAAAGATTGGTGCTCTAAATGCGCCATCAGAACTAATTTGCGCTGCTATACCACTTGCTCCATTTCCAAAATAAACATTATTTCCATCATAATTATTAATATATGTGTCATAACCACTGGCAGCATCAAGGTGAAGATTTCCATTTGTTGTACATACTGATGCTACATTAGAATCATCAGTTCTATTTTGTCTTCCATCTCCACCAACAAGAAGATATTTTCCCCAAGTTACATTTGGTCCATGAAGTGCTCCACCACGAATTCTTAATGCTTCGTCTGAAGTTGATGCTGGGTCTAATAAATAATCTGTATTATCAGTATCTCTAAAGATTGGTGCTCTTAAATCCCCACTATTAATTTGAAGTCCTGTACTATTCCAAGATGCAACTGTTGTTCTTGCTGCAGGATTGATGGAATCTGAAGTACCATACTGCAACTGTCCTCCACCATAACCAGCAACATACATCAAATCTCCACCACCACCAGCATTGCCAAAAATAACATATCCGCCAAGATTATTATCTTGCATTGCGATTCCGGAATAAGTTCCATTATCTCCAGTATTTCTGAATAGAAGATAATTATTACCAGAAGAATCAAAAATACCAGTTGCACCAGAAGGAAGACCGCCCAATCCTGCAGGTGTAGATGGTCTTACATGTAATTTTGCTAAAGCAGAATCAATACCAAGACCAAGATTACCAGAAACAATACTATTTCCAATAACATGCAATTTCTGTGCTGGAGTTAATGTACCAACTCCGATATTACCACCATAAGGAGCAAATAATATGGTTCCATTCGCATCAACATCAATACTTGGAATACCAGAAACATCATTGACAGAGAAAATAGAACCAGAAGTGAGATTATTGGTGATTGAGAATAACTGACCAGCAGAACCTTCCCAACTTAAAGTTCCATTATTGATAGTATAAGGTTTTTGAGTAATATGAGTTGATGTTGTACCGTCTGCTGCTAATAAGAAGTTTCCACGAACATCAAGGGTTTGGAGGGGAGATATTGTTCCAACTCCAA
>JACCDX010417413.1_pt1 | contig 18797 bp, 29 predicted proteins | sample 7449681 | NCBI WGS metagenome assembly JACCDX01 (sample SAMN15323450, study PRJNA562643) | freshwater metagenome | isolation source: river surface water | place: USA:Blue River Watershed | collected 2017-08-18
CCGTCTCTGTGTCCTGCGCTCCATTTACTTCCACGTATTTATTCAATTCCTTGAAATATGTCCGGAGAGGAAGGGTATTTTCTTCATAGGTTTTCAATCGCGTAGCTATCACTTCTTCCTTGTCGTCATTTCGTTGAATGACTTCACCGCCACAAACGTCACACACACCTGCGACTTTTGTAGGCTTGGATTGCACGTGATAGACAGCCCCACACGACTTACACACTCTACGTCCCGTCAACCGACCGAGGAGCTCCTCTCTAGGAACCTCGAGGAAGACAGCTTTCCCGATTTCAAGAGCTCTCTGGCTGAGAATCTTCCCTAACGCCTCTGCCTGAGCACTTGTTCTTGGAAATCCGTCGAGGATAAAAGACTTATTTTCAAGCTTGGCCAACACTTCGTCGACCATGCCAATAACGATGGAATCAGGGACCAATTCGCCCTTATCCATAAAGGACTGAGCTTTTTGACCCAGTTCCGTTTTGTTCTTGATTGCTGCGCGGAAGAGATCTCCTGTTGAGATTTGGACCATACCCAATCGTTCAACTAGCAAAGTTGACTGGGTCCCTTTTCCAGCTCCTGGCGCACCAAACAAGACAATATTCATTAGTACTGAACCCTCCGGCTGCGAATTTTCGCGCCCTTCAGGAAACCTTCGTACTTTTGAGAAATTAAATGAGATTGAATCTGCTGAGTCGTATCAAGCGCAACACCCACCAGAATCAAGAGGCTTGTTCCACCGAAATAAAAGGGAACATTTGCGAAGCCAATCAAAATGCCTGGTAAAATACAAATCACGCTGAGGTAAATCGCACCACCAACATTCACACGGTCCAAAACCTTTTGAATGTATTCAGCAGTGCTCTTACCAGCTCGAACGCCTGGGATAAAACCGCCATATTTCTTGAGGTTTTCAGCAACGTCATTCGGGTTGAATACGATTTCAGTATAAAAGAAACAGAAGAAAACGATTAAGCCAACAAACAAGATGTTGTAGATCGTTCCACTAGGACTCAGAGCATCTTGCAATGATTTGAGCCAAGGTGTGTTGACGAATTGAGCCATTGTCGCAGGGAACATCAGCAGAGAACTCGCAAAAATAGGAGGAATCACACCTGAAAAATTAATTTTGATTGGCAAGTGGCTGGAGGGAGTCGCCATCGACTGCATTCCTTGACCACGCTGAGAGTATTGAACTGGAATTCGACGTTGACCGACTTCCATGAAAATAACAGCTGCGATGATTACCACCATCAAAGCCAGGAGGCCCAGAACCACAATTCCTGACATCTCGCCATTTTTGACCAAAGTCAGAAGTTGCTGACCACCCTTGAGGACGGAAGCCGCAATACCAGTAAAGATAATCAAGCTGGAGCCGTTTCCGATTCCGCGCTCTGTAATTTGCTCGCCCAACCACATAATGAATGCAGTTCCTGCAGTCAAAGTGATGATTGTCATGAGTTGGAAAGGCAAAACACCCACCATGGCAGAAGTCACCAAGGGTTTACCTTCGGGACTAGTCGAACCCATTAACCAGGAGCTAATAGCATATCCCTGGATAACACTGAGAACGACTGTCGCATAACGAGTGTACTGATTGATCTTTCGGCGACCTGGCTCACCCTCTTTTTTCAGAGCTTCCAAGTAAGGAATCGCCGACGTCAACAGTTGGAAAATAATCGATGCCGAGATGTAGGGCATGATTCCCAATGCAAAAATTGAGAACTGAGAAAGAGCACCACCGGTGAAAGTATTGAAGAGACCGAAAATACCAGCACTTTGTGCCTGGAAAAAAGAAAACACAGCGTTGCCGTCAACACCAGGAGTTGGAACATGAACTCCAACTCGGTAAATTGCCAGCATCGCCAATGTGAATAAAATTCTTCTTGTTAATTCAGTATTCTTGGAAACTTCCCCGATGTTTGCCACTACTTAATGACCTCAGTTTTGCCGCCTGCGGCTTCAATTGATGATTTTGCCTTGTCGCTAAACTTATGAGCCTTAACTGTAAGACCTTTTGTCAGCTTTCCGTTGCCCAAGATCTTAACTGGGAATTTGTGAACGAGGCCAGCAGCTTTTAAAGTTTCTGGAGTGACTTCACCAGTCAACTTTTCCAATTGGCTCAAATTCACAACTGAGTACTTCGTTTGGAAGTCAGTGTTGTTGAAACCGAACTTAGGAAGACGACGAATCAGAGGAGTTTGACCACCCTCGAAACCACGACGTACTTTACCACCGGTACGGGCCAATTGACCCTTATGTCCTTTACCAGCAGTTTGTCCCAAGCCTGAACCGCGTCCGCGGCCCAAACGTTTTTGATAATGCTTTGAACCTTCTGCAGGCTTTAATGTAGAGAGAAGACTCATAAATTACCCCTGAACTTCCACTTCAACCAAGTGTTGAACTTTCATGATTTGTCCGCGATTGGCTGCATTGTCAGCCAAAGTGACAGACTTGTGTCTTTTACGGAGACCCAATGCTTCCATTGTGGCGCGCTGACTTTTAGTGCAGCGAGCCAGGCCTTTTACCATTGTGACTTTAAATGTTTTTGCCATAAATCACCCTTACTCTGTCACAGCTTTGAGCTGCTTCAGACCATCCAAAGTTGCGCGAACTGCATTGTGAGGATTGCGAGTTCCTACACACTTTGTCAGAATGTCTTTCACTCCGACAGATTCAAGAACTGCACGAACCGCTCCACCCGCGATCACTCCTGTACCAGGAGCTGCTGGCTTCATGATTACTTTCGCTGCTCCGAAAGTTCCAATCACTTCGTGTGGGATTGTTCCTTCTTTCAGAGACATCACGCGAGAAGCCTTCTTTGCAGAACGGCTTGCTTTACCGATGGCCTCTGGAACCTCACCAGCTTTGCCAGTACCAAAACCGACTTCACCAGTGCCGTTTCCAACAACGACGAGGGCTGCGAAAGAGAATCGACGTCCACCTTTTACAACTTTGGTAACGCGATTGATTGCAACAACTCTCTCTTCAAATTCAGAAATTGTTTTTTCCACTTCAATCTCCCTTAGAAGTTCAGGCCGCCCTCGCGAGCGCCCTCAGCCAAAGCCTGAACTCGGCCATGATAAATAAAACCATTGCGGTCGAAAACCACGTTCTTAATATTCTTCGCCAAGGCCACTTTCGCAACTTCTTGACCAACTGCCTTCGCCAGCTCTTTGCCAGATTTGTCAGTTTTCAAAGTCAAAGAAGAAGTCGTCGCCATTGTATGACCGTTCACATCATTGATGATCTGGGCATACATGTGCTTGCCGCTGCGGAAAACGCAGAGGCGAGGACGTTCGTCAGTTCCTTTAACAGTTTTACGAATACGAATTTTCTTCGTCAGACGAGCAACTGTGCGTTCACTTGTTTTTTTACGAAACTTCAGTTTCATACACTCACCTCAATTATTTTCCAGCCGACTTACCAGCTTTACGACGGATGTGCTCGCCAGTGTAGCGAACGCCTTTACCGAGGTAAGGTTCTGGTGGTCGGAAACCACGAATTTTTGCAGCAACTTGACCAACCAATGTCCGATTTGCACCGGAAACAGTGATCGCTGTCTGCTTGTCGACTTTGATTTCGATGCCTTCTGGAATATCAAAGACAACCGGATGGCTGAAACCCAAAGAAAGTTCCAATTTTTTACCAGAAACAGCTGCTCTGTATCCCACACCATGGAGTTCAAGACCACGGTTGAATCCCGTACCAGCGCCAGTGACTGCGTTCTGAATCAGAGCGCGGTACATACCGTGGAGGGACTTCGCTTCTTTGCTATCGCTAGAGCGAGTCAGAACAACTTTTTTTCCTTCAAGCTTCGCCGAAACCTCAGGACGCATCGCAATTTTCAAAGATTGCTTCGCGCCTTTAACAACGACTTCATTTGCCGGAGTGATAGTCACTTGAACTTTGTCATCAAAATGTACGGGTGCTTTTCCAATACGTGACATATTTCACCTACCAAACCTTACAAACGAGTTCGCCGCCCAAGTTTTTCTTCTGAGCTTCTTTTCCGCTCATCAGACCTTGGCTAGTCGAAAGGATTGTCATACCCAATCCAGAACGAACAGCGGGAATTTCGTTAGCTTTGACATAAACGCGACGGCCTGGACGGCTGATACGTTCGATTTTGTTAATAACATGATCACCTGTTTCGCTGTACTTGAGGTACACGCGCATAACGCCCTGTTTGCTATCCTTAGCCACTTTGTAGCTGCGGATCAGACCGTTGTTGACCAGGATCTCTGCCAAACCAGCACGCAATTTAGAAGCTGGAACATCCACCTTCTCGTGACGTGCAGTTCCTGCATTGCGGATTCGAGTTAAAAATTCTGCTACTGTATCCATGTTCTCTCCTCCTTACCAGCTGGCCTTAGTGACACCAGGAAGTTTTCCATCCAGAGCCAGCGCGCGGAAGACCATTCTTGAAAGACCAAATTTGCGGTAGTTACCACGAGGGCGTCCGGTCATTTGGCAGCGAGTGATTGTGCGATTTGCAGAAGTATCACGAGGCAAGTCTTGCAACTTGCGACGAGCAGCCGCTCTTTCTTCATCAGAAAGCTTCATGTCAACGGCCTTCTCGCGAAGCTCCGTGCGGTGCGCGTGATATTTTGCAGCCATCGCTTTTCTTTTATTATTTTTTACGATGCTAGCTTTACGTGCCATACATCCACCTTACTTTCTGAACGGCATGCCAAGCGCATCGAGGAGCGCCTTGCCGTGAGCGTCGTTTTTTGCAGAGGTGCAAATTGTAATATTCATTCCACGAACTTTTTCAACTTTATCGTAGTTGATCTCTGGAAACACGATTTGCTCTTTCAAGCCCATGTTGTAGTTTCCACGACCATCAAATCCTTTTGAAGGAAGTCCACGGAAGTCGCGAACGCGTGGCAAAGCCAGAGTGTTCAGACGATCCAGGAATGCCCACATGCGCTCACGTCGAAGAGTGACGCGAACACCGATTGCCAAACCTTCACGGATCTTGAAGTTTGAAATCGCTTTTTTAGCTTTCGTGATAACCGCTTTTTGACCAGCAATTGTTGAGATTTGCTCAACAACTTCGTTCAAAATCTTTGGGTTCTGCACAGCTTCGCTAGTTGATACGCTGATAACGATCTTTTCCAAGCGAGGAACCTGCATGACGTTTTTCACGCCCAGCTGCTTTTGGAGAGCTGGAATGACTTCTTTTTTATATCTTTCTTGAAGACGGTTCATTTCATCTCTCCTTACAACACTTCAGGCGCCAGAGAGACAATTTTCACGAATTGCTTCGCGCGGAGCTCTCTTGCTACTGGTCCAAAAATACGAGTACCGATTGGTTCTTTAGAAGCGTTGATCAAAACAGCTGCGTTGTCGTCAAAACGGATATAGCTTCCATCAGTACGACGCAGTTTTTGAACAGTGCGAACCACAACAGCTTTCGCCACATCACCCTTCTTCACTTTTGCAGTTGGAAGAGCATCTTTAATTGATACGACAACGATATCTCCAATTTGAGCATATCGCTTTTTAGAACCGCCCAGAACCTTGATGCACATTACTTCTTTTGCACCAGAGTTATCGGCAACATTCATTCGGCTTTGCATCTGAATCATATGTCACCTCTCCCTTAGCTCTTTGCAGTTTCTACGATTTCCATCAAAGACCATCTCTTCGTTTTGCTCAAAGGACGGGTTTCATGGATGCGAACGATATCGCCAACCTTCGCTTCATTTTTTTCGTCGTGCGCTTTGAAGACAGAAGTACGTTTCATGTACTTACCGTATTTCGCGTGGCGGACCATTCGGTAGATCAAAACGGAAATTGTTTTATCCATTTTGTCACTGACGACCTCACCCACAACTTCAATTCGACGACCGCGTGTGTTTTCAGTTTGTTTCATTTACAACCTCAATTATCTAGCGATCTTCTGAACCAGCGCCGTGTTGATACGAGCGAGGCTCTTTCTGATTTTACGAATTTCCAATGGGTTTCCGAGCTGACCCAATTGATTCTTCATTTTTGCTTCGAAGAGATCTTGAGTCAGAGTAGATTTTTTCTTTTTCAGCTCATTAGCTGACAAGTCTTTTACGTCTGCGAATTTCATAAAACTACTCCCGCACCAGGAAACGAGTTTTGAATGGGAGCTTATGAGCTGCGCGCAGGAATGCTTCCTGAGCTTGCTCCTTTGTCACACCATTCATTTCAAACAAAATTCTTCCAGGCAAAACGCGTGCGATCCAGTATTCAGGGTTACCTTTTCCGGATCCCATTCGAGTTTCAGCTGGCTTCTTTGTGACAGGACGATCTGGATAAACACGGCACCAGATTTTACCACCACGCTTGATAGAGCGGGCGATAGCAATACGGCCGGCTTCCAATTGACGAGCAGTCAAACGACCCTCTTCAACAGCTTGAAGCGCAAAATCTCCGAAGTCCAGGCTGCTACCACGATGAGCAATGCCAGTGGCACGGCCCACGAATTGTTTTCTGTACTTAACTCTTTTAGGACTTAACACGGCCTGCCTCCTCTACTTCGCGAGCAGAAAGGATGTCACCTTTGTAGATCCAAACCTTCATGCCGATAATGCCGTAAGCAGTTGATGCTTCAGCTGTTCCGTAGTCAATGTCTGCACGGAGAGTGTGACGAGGAACGCTCTTTTCGTTGTAGCCTTCTGTACGAGCAATCTCTGCTCCATCCAAACGACCAGCAACTTGAATCTTGATCCCTCGCACTCCGCCCTTGATTGCTGCGGCGATTGATTTTTTCATAGCTCGGCGCCAAGAGATACGTTTTTCCAATTGCATTGCAATACTTTCAGCAACCAATTGAGCATCTACGTCTGGCTTACGAACTTCCTGAATACTCAAGAAGACTTCGTTGGGAGTCAGCTTTTGAACGTCAGCCTTCAAAGCATCGATTCCAGTCCCTTTTTTTCCGATCACAACGCCCGGACGAGCTGTATGGATGATGACTTTTACTTTTTTCGCAGCACGCTCGATTTCAATTTTTGAAATTCCAGCATGCTTCAACTTGTCCTTCAGATACTTGCGAAGCTTAATATCTTCATGCAAATTTTCGTAATAAGTGTGGCCTTTCGCGTACCAGCGAGAGTCCCATGTACGAATTACGCCGAGTCTCAACCCAATTGGGTTTGCTTTTTGTCCCACGATTACCTCTCATCCAAAACGACGTTAATGTGGCTCATTCTTTTGCGAACGCCTGTTGCACGACCTTGCGCGCGAGGGCGGAAACGCTTCAGAACAGGACCTTGATCTACTTGAATTGTTTTCACGTAGAGTTTGTCGAGATCGATTGTTTTTTTGTAGTCAGCATTCGCAACCGCAGATTCAATGACTTTTTTAATCATCTCTGCAGACTTCTTATTCAAGAAAGTCAGAGTCTTGATTGCTTCGCTCACGTCTTTTCCACGAATCAAATTGGCAACCAGGCGTGCCTTCTGCTCTCCGACTCGTGCGTATTTCAAGCTTGCTTTAACTTCCATAATTCACCTCGCGCCTTACTTCTTAGCAGCTGGAGCGGCAGATGGACCTGCCTTCTTCTCAGCGTGACCATTGAAAGTTCGAGTTGGCGCAAATTCACCGTATTTATGACCGATCATGTTCTCAGTAACATAGACTGGAACGAACTTGCGTCCGTTGTGGACCGCAAACGTCAAGCCGAGAGCCTCAGGGAGGATTGTTGAGCGACGTGACCAAGTCTTAATAACTTTTTTGTCGTTTTTTTGGATCGCATTATCGATTTTCTTCCAAAGATGATTGTCGATGAATGGACCTTTCTTTGTTGAACGTGCCACAGCTTACTCCTACTTACGTCTCTTGACGATGCTACCGTCAGTTCGTTTGTTGTTACGAGTCTTGTACCCTTTGCTAGGCTGACCCCATGGAGACACTGGATGGTGACCCTTACCCACGCCTTCACCACCACCGAGGGGGTGATCAACTGGGTTCATCGCCATACCACGAACTCCTGGACGGATGCCTCTCCAACGAGAGCGACCGGCCTTACCGAGTTTGATATTTTCGTTATCAGTGTTACCGACCTGACCAATAGAGGCACGGCAAACAGACAAGATAAATTTCACTTCGCCAGAAGGAAGACGAACTTGGCAATATTTGTTGCCTTCTTTTCCTTCTTTCGAAACCAAAACAGCACTCACACCAGCACCACGAGCTACTTGAGCTCCTTTTCCAGGACGCAATTCAACGTTGTGAATTGTTGTACCAACTGGAATTGCATGCAGAGGAAGAGAGTTGCCTGGCTTGATATCGGCTTTATCAGAAGAAAGAACTTGGTCGCCCACGTTCAAACCGATAGGAGCAATGATATAAGCCTTAGTTCCATCCACATAACCGATCAAAGCGATACGGCAAGTGCGGTTTGGATCGTATTCGATTGCCAATACTTTTGCTGGAACATCAGTTTTTGTACGAGCAAAATCAACGATACGATAGCGACGCTTGTGACCGCCACCGATATGTCTCATTGTGATCATACCCGTGTTGTTACGAGCAGAAGCTTTTCTAATTGGCTCCGTCAGAGATTTTTCAGGGGTCGTTTTTGTGATTTCTTTGAAATCAAACCCTGTCGCTCCACGAAGACCATGTGATCTTGGGTTAAATACCTTGATACCCATGGCTTACACTCCCTCAAAAAGGGCGATTTTGTCGCCAGCAGCAAGTTTCACATAAGCCTTTTTCCAACGAGGAACGCGGCCGTATCCGAACTTGGTCATTTTTGCATGTCCACGACAAACGCTTGTCTTCACGGACTGCACTTTCACTTTAAAATTCTTTTCAACAGCTGATTTGATCTCAGTTTTGTCGGAGTCAACATTGACTTCGAAAACGTAGATGCCGGCAGCATTGTGATAAGTATTTTTCTCTGTAATCAGTGGTCTCTTAATCACTTGTTTCATGGCTTACTCCACTGTGCAGCGATCAACGATCTGAGCAACAGACTCTTTCGTGATCACAGCCGCATCGTATTTCAAAAGATCAAATACGTTCATGCCTTCAACAGCAAGGTACTTGAATTTTTCGAGGTTGTTGGAAGCGCGCTTGAATTTGTCGTTCGCTGTCGCATCGATCAGAACCGCTTTGGTCAAACCGAAAGCCTGCAGACGCTTCGCCAATTCAGCAGTTTTTCCTTCAGACTTCATATCTTCAACAATGAAGAGCTTTCCTTCTTTGTTGAGGTGAGAAAGAGCCATTCTCAGACCCAATTTTCTCATCTTCTTAGGAAGTGCATATTCATATGAACGAGGCACTGGTCCGAAGAGCTTCGCTCCACCTGGCATCAATGGAGAACGAGTCGAACCCTGACGAGCGCTACCAGTTCCTTTTTGTTTGAATGGCTTTTTACCGCCACCGCTAACCAAGCTGCGAGTCTTTACCATGTGAGTACCCTGACGACGCTTTGCCAGCTGCCAGTTTACAACTTCATGGAGAACTTCTTTTTTGATAGTTGTTTCGAACACGTCCTTAGACAGTTCGATTGTGCCAACTTTTTCTTTTTTCCAGTTGAGAACATTTGTAGTTGCCATGACTATTCTCTCACCAATCTGACCAATGAGTTACGAGCGCCAGGAACTGGGCCCTTCACCATCAGGACGTTTTCTTCAGGGAGAACTTGGACAACCTGTACGTTACGAACAGTGATTGTTTCGTCTCCATAATGACCAGGGAACTTCTTACCAGGCATAACTCGTCCCGGCCATGTTCTGTTACCAGAAGAACCTGGACGACGGTGGAATTTCGAACCGTGGGCCGCAGGACCACCGGCAAAGTTCCAGCGCTTCATGACACCAGTGAAACCGTGTCCCTTTGAAGTGCCTGTCAATTTAACGAAATCACCTTGCTTCAAGCTCTCGATAGAAACTTGAGCACCCAATTTAGCATCAGAAGGAACTGATTGGCGCAATTCGCGAACGAACTGAGCACCAGTTTCCAAGCCAGCTTTCTTGAAGTGACCTTCTTCGGACTTGCTTGAGTTTTTCGCTTTTTTAGGGCGGCAAGCAACCTGAAGGGCTGAGTAACCATCTTTGTCTTCAGTTTTAATCTGAGAGACAACCCATGGTTCATAGCGAAGAACAGTCACAGGAACTGCTTCACCTTTTTCGTTATAGATAGTGGCCATACCTTCTTTGAATGCGAAGAGGCCTTCCAATTTAAGGGCGCCGTTTGACGGCGCTGCTGCTTCTGCAGCCATTTCTGCATTTTCGCTCACGACTTACTCCTATCAGACCGCTGACAGTTTAATTTCAACATCTACCCCGGCAGAGAGGTCGAGTTTCATGAGCTGATCGACAGTCTGCTGAGTGGGTTCTAAAATATCCAACATGCGCTTATGAGTACGAATCTCAAACTGCTCGCGGGATTTTTTATCCACGTGGGGAGAGCGCAGCACTGTATAACGATTGATACGCGTTGGCAAGGGAATTGGCCCAGCAACACGAGCACCGGTACGGCGAGCAGTTTCTACAATTTCCTTCGTCGATTGATCGAGAAGTTTGTGATCGAATGCCTTGAGGCGAATTCGAATCTTCTGACTTTGCATACTCTTTCTTCCTTCTTTGACTGCCATCTCGAGGGGGTCACGCTAAGGCCTTGAAATCCCTCAAGTTCCCAGTCTGTTAAAATGCCAAAACACACCCACTGAGCCGACCAAAAATTGCTTTCAAATCTCATATATTCGATCTGACGCTCAATTTTTGGGACCTGCGAGGTGTGCTTCCAGCGTGACTGAGGGCCGAATATGCCTTTGTTGGGAAAACAAAGTCAAAAGGAATCAGAAATATTTTTAAAAAGTTCTTGATTCAGCTTAAAAACGACCCAGATGCGAAAGGATTTCCTCTTTGACCTTCGGCGGAACAGGCGCGTACTCGAGGAAAACCATCGAAAAGCTGGCTCTGCCTTGAGAAATCGAGCGAACATCCGTGGCGTAACCAAAGAGCTTGGCCAAGGGGACTTCGGCATTGATGACTTGGCCGCCCCCAGCTTTCACGTTCATGGACAAAACTTTTCCGCGTCGAGAATTCAAATCGCTGATTACATTGCCAAGGAAGTCATCAGGAGCTCCAACTTCGAGTTTCATGATGGGCTCGAGAAGAATAGCCTGAGCCTTAGTGACGGCCTCACGGAAGGCCAAGGCAACCGCAGCCTTTGCCCCCGCTTCATTGGCTGGCATATCAGAAGGATAACTGAGGTCGACCAATTCGCACTTCAGATCTATCAAACTGTATCCAGCCACAGGCCCGATCTCCGATGCCTCTCGCAAGCCCGCTAAGGCCGCCTTCTGGATATCTTGAGGCAAAGCCCCCTTGCCAGTGACAAGCTTCGATTCGACTTTCAAGCCTGAGCCTTTTTCGCCAGGACTGAGAGCTACAATTGCTTTTACGTTTTGGTTTTCACCGGCAATCATTTTATCGAAAGTGTATTCGGCTTTTGCAGGCGCGGAAATAGTTTCACGATAAGAAACCTGCGGTTTTCCGACATTCGCTTGAACTTTGTGTTCTCGAAGCAATCGATCGACGAGAATTTCCAAATGCAACTCGCCCATGCCCGACAAAAGAGTTTGCCCCGTCTCGGCATCCAAACGCAGACGCGCCGATGGATCTTCTTTCACAAGCTTCTCGAGACCGGCCATCATTTTCTCCTGGTCCGCAGAAGATTTTGCTTCCACAGCCACAGAGATCACAGGCTCCGGGAAAGTGATGGATTCGAGAACTACATTTCTTTTTGAGTCACAGAGAGTGTCACCAGTACCTGTGAATTTCAAACCCACGACTGCACCAATATCACCCGCTCGGAGAGTGGTAATTTCTGAGCGCGAGTTGGCGTGCATTTTTACGAGTTTTTGAATTCGCTCTTTCTTTTCCGTGCGAGGATTGTTGAGCGAATCTCCGACTTTCAATGCACCCGAGTAAACTCGAATGTAAGTCAACGAACCCGCAAAGGGATCGCTGGCGACTTTGAAGGCCAAAGCAGCGACAGGTTCGTCAAAATCTGTTTTGCAAATGATTTCCTTTTCCGGCTTTTCCGGATCCGCACCGACGGCCGCTGGAATGTCGAGAGGACTTGGCAAGAAATGGATTGTGGCATCAATCAAAGGCTGAACACCTTTGTTGCGAAAAGCAGCTCCGCAGAGAACTGGGAAAGCTTTCATTTCAAGAGTGCCTTTGCGAAGAGCTGAGCGCAGTTGATCAGCTGTTGGCATTTCGCCATTGAGGTAAGACTCCATCAGCGCATCGTCATACTCGACAATTTTTTCGATCGTCTCCAAACGCACTCGCTCGACATCGGCCTTCATATCAGCAGGGACATCGGTGACTTGGTAGTTTTCACCTTTTCCAGAGTTGTCCCAAATGTAGGCTTTGCTTTCGAGAAGATCGACCACTCCGACAAAAGTGTCTTCAAGACCAATTGGCACTTGAATCGGAATTGGATTGGCTTGGAGCTTTTCGCGAATGGAATCGATACTCATGACAAAGTCCGCACCCACTCGGTCCATTTTGTTAATGAAGCAAATGCGAGGAACTTTGTGCTTGTTGGCCTGTCTCCAAACCGTTTCGGACTGAGGCTCGACGCCGTTAACACCGTCAAATACCGTGATCGCGCCATCGAGGACGCGAAGAGAGCGTTCGACTTCGATAGTGAAATCCACGTGCCCGGGAGTGTCGATGATGTTCAGTCTGTGATCTTTCCACAGCAAAGTTGTCGCAGCAGCGGTGATCGTGATTCCACGCTCTTGCTCCTGCTCCATCCAGTCCATGGTGGCATCGCCATCATGAACCTCTCCCAGCTTATGACTCTTCCCCGAGTAATAGAGAATGCGTTCAGTGGTGGTGGTTTTACCGGCATCAATATGAGCCATCACACCAAAGTTGCGAGTCATTTTCAGTTCGGAAAGATTCTGAGGATCCAATACAGACATTTCAAATTCCTATACGCCAAAAAAAATCGGCCAGCATTTGCTGACCGATTTTAGTCTGAGTTTGAATGAAATCAACTGTTTTACCAGTTGTAGTGAGAGAAGGCCTTGTTGGCTTCTGCCATTTTGTGCACATCTTCACGCTTTTTGATCGCGTTACCGCGGTTGTTGAAAGCATCCAAGATCTCACCAGCCAAACGCTTGGCAAAATCTTTTTCGCCACGCTCACGAGCGTAGCCAATCAGCCAACGCATAGAGAGAGCCAAACGACGAGATGGACGAACATCCACTGGAACTTGGTAAGTCGCTCCACCAACACGGCGAGAACGAACTTCGAGAGCTGGTTTGCAGTTCTCGATCGCTTTTTTCAGGATAGCGATTGGCTCTTCGCCAGCAACTTTATCCTTCAACTCGTCCAATGCTCCGTAGAACAATTTCTGAGCAACAGCTTTTTTACCTTGGATCATCATTTTGTTGATGAACTTAGCTACAACAACATCTTTATAAACTGGATCTGGAATTACTTCTCTTTTAAACGTTTTTTTACGACGAGACATGTGTCACCTCTGGATTTCTATATTGAAAAATTACTTCTTAGGACGTTTTGCACCGTATTTAGAACGGCTGCGGAGACGACCATTTACGCCTTGCAAGTCCAAGACTCCACGAACGATGTGGTAACGAACACCTGGCAAGTCCTTCACACGACCACCACGAATCAGAACCACAGAGTGCTCCTGAAGGTTGTGACCGATACCAGGGATGTACGAGATCACTTCAAATCCGTTTGAAAGACGAACTTTTGCTACCTTACGGAGAGCTGAGTTTGGCTTCTTTGGAGTTGTTGTGTAAACGCGGGTGCAAACACCGCGACGTTGTGGACAAGACGCCAGAGCTGGTGACTTTGTCTGGTTTTTCTGAACGCTTCGCTCACGCTTAATGAGCTGATTAATTGTAGGCATTCTCTCTACCTCTTTCTGTTTGCGACCTTTTCGGGGTCGGATGCCGATCTTCACCCCACAGCTTTGACACCATGGAATTACTCAATTTCCTTACGGAAGCTTGGCAAATTAGGGGTTTTGATGGGATTGGTCAAGGGGAAAGAGGGGGTGCAGGGCTCTCTAGGGAAGCTATTTTGTAATGATTGACACCAAAAACTCAAAAATTAAGCCGCTCCAACTCCTAAACACTAGATATTATTAGAAAATTCTAGTGATACTACAGTTCCACTTCCAACCTTTGAATTGATACCAATATTGCCACTCATCTGCTCCATGTATTCAAATGCAGACTTTAATCCCAACCCAGTTCCTGAATCAGATTTAGTTGATTTGCCGTGAGAAACTCTCGTTCTACCAATTTTTTTAAGAATATCCGATGGAATGCCCACTCCATTATCCTGAATAGTGATGACAGTTTTTAAATCATTAGCAAGAATTTGGATGTTTATTCTAAGTTCATCCTGCCCTTGGGCCTCAATTGAATTGTTAAATAAATTCGCTAGGACTCTTCGAATTCCCTGCACATCCAATGAGACAACCTGAACTTCTCTATTAGTTTGAATTAGAAAAGACACCCTTGTACCCGAGGTCAATTTAGCTTCTTCAACCGCCTGCCTCACTATTGCAATGATGTCCGTCTTATCTTTTTTTACAAGACTCGTCGCCGCCTTTGATTCGCTCTTTTCAACATTAAACTGAACCTTACTCAGATCATATAACTCTTTTGAAATTCCACTTATTCTTTCCACGGCGCTTTTCAAAAGCTCTTTATGAGCGCCACTCGAATCAGGTAATGTGGCCGAAATAACGGATAATGCGCTCAATGGAGAGCGAATGTCATGCGCTGCCTTGGCCGCTAAGTAACTATATTTCACAACTTCTTGAAATTCACGTTCCTTAAATCTCTTAATCAATACCCCTGCAGCAAGAACCAATCCAACCTCAAGCGCAATCAATAAAAAGAACATTATTTGCATTTTTGGAGGCAACTGCAAATCCAATGTAACGTCCAAATCGCCTGAGGGCGAAATGAACTTTTTCCTTTTAACCAAAAAGAGAAGCTCACAAGGTTCTGACTTTTTATATCTAAAAAGATCTTGCGATTGAGAAAAGACTGAAGCGCATCTTATATAGTCATTTCCAACAATCGCACTAATCTCTTTAGCCATCCCTAAGGAGTCCCCATTTAGAAGTGCTTCATTATGACTAGTCGAAAATTTATCTGCGACCTGCTCTACGAAAGAGTTCAAAAACTGTTGATGAGCTAGAAAAGTAATGCCCACCTGAAAAAGAAATAAAAAAATAACCGAATAGAGCAGCCTATTTTTTTTTAAATTAAAAGAAAAATTCATTTATTTTATCTTCCACAAAATGAGGCTCCAAGACACACCTCCACACGGATGCGTATTTAGACCACTCCCCTGGAACTTCAGAATCAAAAATTAATTTAGGCAACTCTTTTCCCCTGCTCAGAGTAAGAGATGAATGAACTCGATTCATAAAAAAACGATTTCCTTCCTCGCTGGAAAAGTAGACCAGCCTAGCATCCTGTAAGTTTTCGAGCCTCTGGACCTCACTGCGTTTAGAAAGACTACCCAGCACTCTCATATTTCGCTCGAGCTCAACCAAGGCTCTTTGCTGAGCTCTCTCAATTTTAAAATCTGCTGCAAATCCATACGTGTGAAGTTTTCTTCCCGTAGAATCTAAAAACGAGCCTGACAACAAACTAATTTTGGAATCACCTTCTGCTAATATTTGAAAGCTCTTATAAGTGTAATTGCGAATTGGACTGAACAGTTGAACTTCTCGCAAAGGCAATTGGCCTTTCCACCAATTAACTAATGCCCATCTTTCGACAGCTTCATTAAATGCCGCATTACGTGCACTACTGGCAAATACCCCAGGAAAGGCCGAAAAACCATTTGTGGTTGAATCCAAATGGATTCCAGCAAGCGAAGGATAATTATCAATGCAATAGAAATAGGCCCATCTCTCAATAGCTTCTGAGATCGACTTAAAAACAGAAAAAATTTTTGAAGGAGAACTTCCTGTTCCCGCACTATTTCCATAAAGAGCTGAAGGTAGAAATCTTCCCGAAATAAGATCGCCCCTCAGATAAGAATAAGCTTCATAATATTCAAGGCCAGAGCCAGACACCAGCTTCTGAGAAATGACTTTTTCAATGGGCTTGAACTCGCCCACAATGTTTCTATATCGCCAAAAAGCTAAGTTCATTTTGCGTGAATGTACCTAAAATCGGCAGGTGGCAACGAAAGGTTCATCCTAGACAAATCGACACGACTATTCTTATTAATCCACAATCCAAGAGATAAATGGTTAACCGGCCATACAATTGCCTGATCCCAAATCAGTTTATTGACATACTGAATGTCAAAGTTATCTGATTCTAGTATTTCAATAATTCTACCGTCTTCGTCGGGCAAATTAATTCCCTCCGAAGAAAGAAACATGAATCGAACGTCAAACCGAGGATTATCAATTAGCACTCCTGTAAAGTTCATAGACAAATCATGCTGGTATCTAGCATTCATTCTAACTAAGTCTTCATTTTTATCCGTAGACAAATAAATTTTTCCCGATTCATGCAGACTTTGAAGAAAGTCATTGAAGCCTTCAACATAGCTATATTTTCCAACATTTTCTTTGGATTTTTTAGGAGGATTGATTTTTAAAAATCCAATTTTCCAAGTTTTCGACGAGAAATTCTCACCAGAATTTTCATCCACCGGTGACACAAATGGAGCAACTCCTGAAATTGAGGTCGGAAAAAATGATCTAACAACTTCAAGACCCTTTTTTTCTAAATAGTCGTAGAAGAGTCGTCTAAGATATTTTCGATTATCTCGATCTTGGCATAAATTACCTTCAGTATTCCAACCTGCACAGACAACATACCGAATCGTAGATTTAACAGGTGAGCTGAAGTAAAAGTTTTCGTCAATTACTAGAGATTCAGAACTTCCGAAAATGATGTCTATATCTAAAATGCTATTTTGTTGGTTGTGAATAAATTTGATAGTTTGATAAAGCTCATCAGAGTCTTTACTGCTATACTTATTAAGTGTAATTGTCGTTTCATCATTATTCATCTGTTCAAGGCTATAAAAGCCACTTGAAATAATAGAATTTGAGCTTTTCCATTCCCCAGTTATTTGGTCGTAATCATTTGGATGAACGATACCATAAATTCCAAAACTAATTCTTTGAAGCAGATCCACCTGTGGTGTTGAGAATCTCAAAATAACTTTATTTCCCTCGACAGCCATCCCATCAACCGCGGCATTTGCGGTGGTCAATTTATCTATCCCTTGAATATGATTAAAGAGACCAAGCTTAGATCTGGCTTTAGATTGCAAAAAAGCTATTCTCTTGAGCGAGCTTAAAACAATCTCTGCTGTTACGTATTCTCCGTTTGAAAATTGCCTTTGCTCATCTATTTGGAACTCCCAAATGGTGTAGTTTTCTTTTGCAGACCAACTTTTTGCTAAGTCTGGCCGCAAGCCGTTTATCGAGTAAGAAGATAACAATGATGAATATACCGATCGAAAGATAAGATGGTGAATAAATGAATCATACAATATCGGATCAGTCGATTCAGGTCGCATTGTGCTTAATACCTTCAATGTACCGGTTGTCTGATTTGTGCTCATAATCCTCACAGTCACGAAGGCGCTAACCACAGTTAAAACTAGTATCAAAATTAACTTAATCACTGCTCAGGTTCTGCTTTGAATTCAGTTTTCTCAAAAACAAGACCCTCGATTTCGACAAGAGTGCCATCCTTCAAATATCCCCAGATCTTTCCTTGATTTTTTTGGTCAATAATTCCATTTCCCGCCCCTAATCCATTTGAACTAGCGAAGGGATTATTCAGTTGTTCATCTTTCAAGCTGTTAATTCCATAAATCTTTTCAATAAGCATATTTAACCGATCCGCTGAAATCGCCGTTGCATTGGCCAGGGCCTTCAAAGGCAAAAGAGAAAAAAAGATAATCTTTGCTATTTTTTTCATGAAACTCCTCATGGCCAAATGACCAATTGTTTGGGAACCCCGAACGTTTTCAAAACTTATGCCGGCTTAAAATTAGCCCCAGATCTATATATTAGTTTTAAGATAAGGATTTTTGAAAAAAAGTCCAAAATCTATTGAAATCAGACAAGCTGGGGCCAGATTGCTCCACCCAAAACAAGATCTAGTTGAAGTAAGATCTAGACATATTCTGCCTAAAATTTAGCTGGATAAACAAGTTCAAATTTCTCTACTTTAGACTTAACAAAAGATCGAGAATGAGAACCACAACGGATTTCAATAGATAGACTTAGGTTGGTTTCTAAGAACGAAATTAAATTGTTTAATCAAAATAAACTCAGGATCCTTGCTCCAAACTCAAGAATCGAGAGGGTCTAGTGACTTAATAAGTCATGGGATTGCCTTCAAGCCGAATTGAGAATTCCCAAACTTTCAAATCCTCTGAGATGCCCCAAGAGGAGGCCAAATAAGGCTCTATTTTCCCGGAAACTCCGTATTTGACCAAGGTTGCAACCAAGGCATTTAAGATGGACTGATTATCAACTTGATCTGAAAGAGCAGGATCGAGTGATAACGCCGGTTCGACACTCGAGTCCCGAGATCGAACCGCGATATAATTCAATTTGCTTATTTCAGACCCTAATAGTTGGTAGTTCGTGGCGATTTTCATCAAGCCAAATCTTGGAACTAAACCTTCACCTTCTCCACTTCGTGGAGATACTTACGAGTCGCGGGTGGGAGCTCTTTCCAGAGTTTCCATGCGAAGAAAAGGCCCAGGAGAGTGAATGGCATCAAGAATGATGGCCAGTAATCC
>JACCDX011317865.1_pt1 | contig 18796 bp, 20 predicted proteins | sample 7449681 | NCBI WGS metagenome assembly JACCDX01 (sample SAMN15323450, study PRJNA562643) | freshwater metagenome | isolation source: river surface water | place: USA:Blue River Watershed | collected 2017-08-18
AAATAATTACTAAGAAATCGTATATTTCAATATAACATTGTTAGTTCGTCATAGTAATCTAAAAATTGTGCTTTGGTAATAAATTAAAAAAATAAAACATTTATGAATATCACATCAACCTGAAGAGTTTTTATTTGTTAAAAATTTTTGTATTATACTTTATATATCCTCTTCTTAGTCTTTTTATTACGCAATGGCGACAGGTGGTATTTTCCAAATCATCACAAACGATGGCAAACAAGATCGTATGCTCATGGCTACGGCTCTCCTCCACGACCGTCTAGATAAGATCTGGCGTGTTAAGAAGGCTCTTAACCCTGGTCTAAAGGACGACGATGTTCAGGTTCTTCCGAGCCTGATCGACATTGAGAAGACTCACATTCTTTTCACCAACGCTCATTGGCTGTGTATTTAAATATACACGATAAGTGAGTAAGAGTCAATGTAAAATCATTGGCTAGTTTATAGTAGATGATAAAACGTGTATAGCTTTTAATTAGTAAGGATATACCTATACACAATCATTCATACATAAGCGAGACTATCAAATTGCGGGGAAGTCCTTAGCGCCTTGATTACTACCTTATATACGGTAAAGTATATAATGGAACCCCAGCGAAAGTTGGTAAAACTGAATTATACAATTCAGGGGCATAGTAAAAAAATCAAGGATTGGATTATCCGCAGCCAAGTTCTATCATTGTTGCTTAAAATAAAGATAGAATGCCGTTCAGAGACTAAACGGTAGTCGGCTTTGCTTTTTATAGTAAAGCTTAAGATATAGTCCTTCCCACTGGAAACAGTGAATCTAGATGAGGAAATATAAATTAGAGTTCCAGAGCTAGGTTTTTCCGCTTATAAGAGCAGAAAGGGCAGAAAGTTCAAACCATTTGCAGCAATTGGCTACGAATACAATAGAATTTACCTGTTGTAGTCTATGTAAAGCATAGGCTAGTCCGAAAATAAAATCGGGCAAAATTATCAAATTGCGGGAACCCCCTTAGAGCTTTGATTACTATCTTAGTACAGAAATGTAACTAATGAAACCCCAGCGAAAGTTGGTAAAACTGGATTTCATATTAATTTATCAAATCCAGGGGCACAGTAAAAACATCAAAGATTGGGCAATCCGCAGCCAAGTCCTAAAAATATGTTAAAAATGAATCATTAATACTCGGTGTACACAAATGCCGTGCATATACAAATTCGATTTTCCGAACGGAAAATGTTATATTGGTCAAACTATTCAAGAAGTGACAGCTAGATGGAATCAACATCGAAAGAATCACTTAAATCCAAACGATAGATCATATGAATGTTTATTTTACAGAGCTTTACGTAAATATACGTATGCCGTTGTATCGAGAAGCGTTATATGTGAATGTTGCGAGGAAGAACTTAATAGTTTAGAAACTAGTTATATCAAACAATATAATAGTTTAGTGCCGAATGGATATAATTCCACAACTGGTGGCGATTTGCATATGCAAATGTCAGAACACTCAAAACAAAAAATGAGCGAAAAGGCTCTTGAACGATTTAAAAATAAAGATGCTATTAAAAAGATAAGTGATGCAGCTATCGAAAGATTTAAAGATGATGATGAGAAATTACGCCATTCGATACGAATGAAAGCTCGTGATTCGAAAACATTAAGGAGAGATCCAGAAATGGTAGATATGCCTAAATATGTCAGACGCATGAAAAAAAGCTCCGAATATTACTACATTATCGCAAATCATCCTAAATGCAAATACAAATCTTTCATTGTACATCCAGATGCATCTAAATCTAAATGCTTAGAGTACATGAATCGTTTAAATTTAGTGACTGAAATCAAACAAGATTTATCAAGTCTATCTGACAAATTGCAATCGTCGATCGAACGCAATAAAAGAATTCAAAATCAACTATTAGAATTAAATAACATATTAATGGATGCCGTTCAACGACTTAATGGTAATTGGGGAGATACATGTGAGTGTCTTTCTTAAAATAAAGTCTATTCCCATCCGAGAGGATGTTTTAGGAACATCGGTTGTTTTAGTTATAAACCGGACACCTAAAAGTTCAATGACGTAAGAAGGAAATGTCTTACATAGAATGGTATAAAAGAAGGTTCGTCCCACCTCAGGCACGCCCTCTCTGGGTCAGGTGCTGCAGTTTAGCATACCTCAGTGGAATAGAATGCCGTAAGGCTACACGCTGAAGTCTATGTAAAGCATAGGCTAGTCCAAAAATAAAATTGGGCAAAACTATCAAATTGCGGGAAACTCTCGTTAGGCTTTGAATACCACTCTGAGATCGTGAGATACTCAGTAGAACCCCAGCGAAAGTTGGCGGGCATGGTAAAAATTTCAAAGATAGAGACAATCCGCAGCCAAATTTAAATTTGAAGATTAATGAACTTTATATAATATACATGCCTTATCCAAAATAAGTACGACATTACGGACCGTTAATTTATAAATTAACAGCGCCGAATGGTAAATCATACATAGGTCAGACAATCGAATGTTTTGAAGTACGAATGAACAAACATAAATCGTCCTCCAAACATCGAGAAGCATCTGGGTGTCTAGCTCTTAACGCTGCAATTAGAAAATACACATTCGGTGCGTTTTCTAAAGAAATACTGATATATTGCAACAAAGAAGATTTAGATATGTATGAGGAGAAGATGATTAAATTATACAACACAATATCACCACATGGATACAATTTACTTAGTGGTGGAAATTCTAATAAATCACAATCAACAGAGACAAAAGAAAGAATGTCGATGTCTAGATTACGAATTAGCGTACAAAAAGGTACTGCTTGTATTAGTTACGGCTGTTTAATAAAATACACAACCCGCACTGAAACAGGTACTAAAACTAAATATGCTATATTAGATCATCCGTTATGTGAATTTAAATCATCCGATACTCTTAGCGAAAGTGAGGATTATCTTATAGATTTGAATCACGAGTTGTATAAAAGAGACATGGATTTTTCAGAATACGATTGTTCTGATGAAAATTTAGTAGGAAGTTCAAAAAATACGTTTGCCGACATAACATCGATATTAAATAATATCGTTTCAGATATTTCTAAACAATATTTGAAAGAAGATAGATGGAAACGTACCAATAATCAAATTTAAATGCCGTTCAACGACTAAATGGTAGTTGGGAATTCACCTATTGGTGTCTTTCTTAAAATATAGTCTAGTCCCACCAGAGATGGTGTTTTAGGAACATGCGCAGCTTAGTATCTGCGAGAAACCTAAAAGTTCAATAACGTAAGAAGGAAATGTCTTACATAGAATGGTAGTAACGTTGGAGATTTTTTCCATGACATCGCTTTCCACTGCGTGCTTTCTCAGCCCGTTGTGACTGCCGGTGCCGGTGTGAGTGCTCAGGACACTCCCGCCATGCGCTGGGCTTCTTGGCCCGGCGAGCGCCTTCTTAAGAAGGTTCAGCAGGAGGTGAACGGCAACCCTCTTGATGAGTATACCTATCACGCTACCGCTGCCCATCGCGAGTATCGTGTTGCCCCCAACAAGCTAACCGCGTGGAAGCGTTGTGTTGGTCAGGAGGAAGCCGAGCAGGGTTTCGTCCGCCAGAAGGATTGGGCTGGCAACGGCGGTGCCGCTGATGCTTTCCGTGTCGCTCAGAATGTGCACACCGGTAACCAGACCCCGTCGGCTTCTAAGACCGCGAACCTCGAGATGTTTATTCCTCTGCTGTTCTGGTACAACAAGGATGTTCGTCTTGCCGTCCCCTCCGTTGCCATTCCTTATGGTCAGCGTTTCATTAACATCGAGCTCGCTAGTGCCAGTGAGCTTGTCGGTATGGTTCCCCGTGGTGCCAATTTAGGCAACTGGGCTGCCCCCGGTGGTACTATTTCGGAGCCCTCGCTGGTGACCGCCGAATTGTACATCAATTAACGATTTTAGCTAATGACGTAACTAAAATCAAGTTGAAGTCTATGTAAAAGCATAGGCTAGTCGTAAGTGAATAAACTTATGGCAAAATATCCAAATTGCGGGAAACTCTCGTAGGCTTTGAATACTACTCTAAGATCGTGAGATACTCAGTAGAACCATAGGGAAACTTATGGGCATAGTAAAAATTTCAAAGATAGAGACAATCCGCAGCCAAGCTTCTTAGATTACTAAAAAGTTATCTAAGAAGAAGGTTCAACGACTAAATGGTTATTGGCGATTAACGTTGCTTTCCGCAACTGATAACGCTTAAGATATAGTCTATTCCCACCTGAGAAGGTGATTTATATAAAGCGGATGGTTTTTAGTTCTGTGTGTATAAATAGTAAGAATTAAGAGGAAATGCTTAATTCGTGATTCCAAGGAAGTTTGTAAGAAACCTTGGTGTCTTACTGGTAGAAAAGAACATTTTCGTCAACCCTGAGGTTAAAACTGGTCCGTAAATACCAGATTGATCGAGTTTATGTAAAAGCATAAGCTAGTCGTAAGTGATTAAACTTATGGCAAAACTATTAAATTGCGGGAAACTCTCGTTAAGCTTTGAATACTACCTACATGTGGCAATGCATAGTATGGAACCATAGGGAAACTTATGGGCATAGTAAAAATTTCAAAGATAGAGACAATCCGCAGCCAAGCTTCTTGGATTACTAAAAAGTTATCTAAGAAGAAGGTTCAACGACTAAATAGTAGTTGGCTATTACGGCTGCGTTGGCAGTCCATAAAGCTTAAGATATAGTCTATTCCCACCTGAGAAGGTGTTTTAGGAACATGTGCAGCTCAGTATCTGCGAGAAACCTAAAAGTTCTATGTATCATAAAAGATACATAAAATGGTATCAAAGCACAAAATTTACATCAAGCGTGTCGGCTTCTCGCTGATCCGCGTCCATCGTCAGCAGGTTATGCCTATGTCCACCACTGAACTGCATCTCCAGCAGCTCAAGTGGCCCATTGAGTACCTATTTGTCGGTGCTAAGGTCCGCGATTACTTCGCCGGCTCCACTGATGCCCTCAAGCGTCAGTACCTCCAGGATTGGGACCGTTATTCCGTTGTTACTGAGAACACTTACAACGTTTCCGGACAGTCCGTCATGCGCACTCAAGGTCTCGTTGGCAATCAGACCGCGGTTCCTTCCGTTACTCTCGGTGTTACCGCCCTCGGTGCTCTGGCGAGTACTTCAGTGCCCGCTGCTACCGCTAACGTCGCCCTTGCTGTTGGTGATCAGATCCGCGTTGGTGGCGCTCTATACGTCGTCGGCGCCGCTGTCGCCGCTGGTGCCGGTCTCAACGCCGTCCCCGTCGCTCCTGCTCCTGGTGCTCTAGTTGCCGAGTCGACTGCCAACGCCGATGCCGCCGTTCGTGTTACTCACCAGGGTCTTGAGATCCAGACCAAGTCATGCGCCCCCATTCTGGATACCCTCAGCATCCAGGCTCACGGTATTGACCTGTACAAGGAGATGCCCGCCGGCTTCTTCAACGCCTACACTACCTATCATTTTGGTGGTCCCAACATTAACGCCCCGGAGGATTGCGGTTCTCTGTTCGTTCCTTTCTGCCTGTATCCTGGTACTTACCAGCCCAGCGGTCACATCAACGTGTCCCGTGCTCGTGAGTTCTATCTCAAGTATACCTCGGCTTACCAGAACGCCAACCCCGCGGTCAGTTTAATGCTTGTGGTGATTGCTTCGGCCATGAAATATCAAGTTTATGTGGTAGTCTATGTAAAAGCATAGGCTAGTCGTAGAATATAAGATCTACGGCAAAACTATCAAATTGCGGGAAACTCTCGTTAAGCTTCAATTACTAAGTATGTACAGCAATGTATATATGGCGGCTGGGAAACCAAGCCGGTATAGTAAAAAGATTGAAGATAGAGACAATCCGCAGCCAAGGCTCTTTATAAGAGACAGGTTCAACGACTAAATGGTAGTTGGGAAGATATAAAAGTCTTCCTTAAGATATAGTCTAGTCCCACCGGAGACGGTGTTTTAGGAATATGCGTAGTTTAGTATCTACGAGAAACCTAAAAGTTCGATGTATGTCGAATGGTATAAACGCAACTTCCTTTTAATTTCTGATAAACTATTGTCAGTGTATTGCGAAAAGGCAATGCAAGTCTTACAGCTAAACGACTGTAAGGCAAAACTATCAAATTGCGGGAAACCCCTTAGAGCTTTGATTACTATCCTAGTACAGCAATGTATTAGCGAAACCCCAGCGAAAGTTGGCGGGCACAGTAAAAACATCAAAGATTGGGCAATCCGCAGCCAAGGCTCTTTATAAGAGACAGGTTCAACGACTAAATGGTAGTTGGGGAGATAAAAGTCTTCCTTAAGATATAGTCTAAACCCACCGGAAACGGTGTTTTAGGAATATGCGTAGTTTAGTATCTACGAGAAACCTAAAAGTTCGATGTATGTCGAATGGTATAATTGGGTTCGGCCGTTCTTCGGTACTCAACTTAAGCGTTGGAGTATTAGAAGTGCTGCTCTAGTTCATCTATTTAGAAAATAAAAATATAATCAGATTTTCTTTTTTGCCTTTAAATTTTGAAGTTGTTATGGGTTATATACAAGCGTTATAAATGCCACCACGATTAACATTACAAATATGTCAGAAAGAGGCGGAAGCCCGAGGCGGCAAATGTTTATCAACAGAATATATAAATGCATATGCGCCTATGAAATGGAAATGCTCCAATATTGCACATCTGCCATTCCAATTATGTTTTCATACTATTAAGCATGGTAATTCATGGTGTCCATTATGTAATACATATAACAGACCGTTAGATATTACTATCGCATGCACTGTTGCTAGAGATCGTGGTGGTAAATGTTTATCAACTGAATATGGGAATAATAGAACGCCGCTAGAATGGGAATGTACTGAAGGTCATCGTTGGATGGCTCCATTAGAAAGAGTAAAAAACAGGGGTGATTGGTGTCCAACATGCGCAGGAAATCAACCTCAAACCTTAGAAGAATGCAAACGAATAGCATCATTAAAAAATGGTAAATGTTTAGCAATCAAATATGTTAATAGCGTTACGCCAGTACGATGGGAATGTTCAGAAGGGCATACGTGGTTACAAGCAACAGGAATAGTGAAATCGGGACATTGGTGTCCACATTGTTATGGAAATGCTAAACATACCATAGAATTCTGTCAAGAAGTAGCGGAAGAACGCGGCGGTAAATGCCTATCAACAGAATATATAAATACGGATGAATTGATGCTTTGGGAATGCAAAGAAAAACATCAATGGTACGCTCGATTTAATAATATAAAAAATCAAAAACAATGGTGCCCAACTTGTTCTTCATTCCAATCAGAACGCTTAGCCCGCGAACTAATAGAGAATCTTATGCAAAAGCCATTTATGAAGATCCGCCCGGACTGGTTAGAAGGTCTAGAACTCGACGGATATTGTGAAGAAGAGAAGATGGCGTTCGAATATCAAGGCGAACAGCACTATAAATTTATCCCATTCTTTCATCGTACTGAAACTGCCTTTGCTGAACAACTTATACGCGATAAAAGAAAAAAAGAAATTCTTAAGTCTAGGGGTATAGACTTATTGGAGATCCCGTATACTTACAACTATCTGAATGAATCTGAACTTGATGATTTTATTGAGCGGGAAATACAAATGATTTTAGCTAGGAGAGGCGAAATATCCGATTCTAGCCAGTTACAAATACTTTCGATAGATGATACATCGATCACTTATTTAGATAAGAGACTGAAAAAGACTGTTGTTCTACCGCGGAATGCCGTTGATGTTAAGGCTGAGGCTGGGACGCTTTCTGAAGATACATAGAATTTCAGCAACAGTTGTTATCTCTTCCTAAGACTAGCATGAAGAACCAACGAATCCGCTAATTGATCTGCATGCCTAAGATGTACAAGAACTTGCTCGAGAAGCTCATCTGGAAGACCCTCAAAGCTATACGATTTGCTTGCAGAATCCAAGGTATAGTATTGCCGCAGCTTCTTGACAATTGCGGAGTGTACTAGCTTAATACGCTTATTGTTTAGTTGCGGAGGACCTAGGAAAGCGGTGCATCCCATATGAAACTTAATAATCTCGATTCGCCCTGAGGGTCTCCGAAATACGGAAATCTTTAGATTCTTGAAGTCCGCGATGGTGTCTGTCATTTACTTTTTTGAAAGGGATTTATTTTTTTTAAAATAGATTATCTAATCTTTTCTATTTTCACTTTTTAAAGATTGTAGACACGACGCTTATTGGCGACCTTCCTGCCGTGGCATATTTTCGCTCCTATCGTCATTCTCGTTCCTATTATTGTTTTCATTTCTATTATTGTTTTCATTTCTATTATTGTTGTCGTTCCTAGTATGGGTATTATACATCTGCGATTCAACCGCAAACACCAGCTCGCAGCATTGCCCATTGATCTCTAAAAGAGCATTCATGGCGAGCTCATATTGCTGATCGGACAAATGCGTATAATACTTGCTCACAACGAAAACAACTGCTCCATAATTTTTAATAAAACGACAAGATAACTCGTAATTTTCTGTAATTGAAGGAACCGGGGCGATGATAAAATCCTGTGTTTCATCAGTACCAGATTGACCATCGCCTATGATGAAAACCCCCATAGTAGGGGTAATAGATTGTCACCAGCACCATCTCCGATAAATAAGCATCGATGATCCGTATGTACCGGACCATTTGGACGACAGTTGCCAATGTAAACATTGAAGCTCATTCTTCCTTTTCTAAATACATACCAAAACAAAAATATTCACTTTTTCATACCACTCAAGACCATAATAAGCTCTGGTAAACAATAAATCTGCGCCTTTTGAATAAGATCCGCCGGCGAAATTGAATTTTCAACATATTCAAACTCGGGAATATCCGAAATACTGGACAACTCATATATTCGCTGTATCATAGTTAATAACTCATTTTTGTCCAGTCTATCTAGATGAAGACATAAGTCAAAACGCCCTGGGCGTTTTAATGCTTCATCAATTTTATCTATATGATTCGTACTCGCGATACATACACGATTCTCCATCGGAATAGCGCCCTGTAAAACACTTAGAAGATCTCCAATTGTAATGACATTCCGCATACTGCTCATTTCTGCTAGAAGCTTATTCATTTGTGTTGTAAAAACTTGCTTGATACTTGCATCAGATGTATTACGCACCAATTCTGTATACGATGCGAGTTCCGTCCGAATATTGTCGAGCCTATTTTTATACGCGGAATAATTGGCTAAATCATCAGATGATCTTGATTGAGATGCAACTGCGCAATCAAATTCTTCAAACACTATAATATATCCAGTGGGCTTCGAATTTTCAATTAGAATTTCTATTAACTCGGTTACAGACGTAAGCTTCAAATCTATATATAACAGTGGACGTCCTAAGTAATTAGCGATACGATGGGCTAATGAGGACTTACCACATCCGGGAGGTCCATAACATAAAATGCCCAAATTCTTACTTTTATATGGATTTGCAGTACTCTTATTGGCTGCCTTAAAATTCTCAATGGCTTTGACAACTAATGCTCGATGTTTGGATGTAAAATTATCCAGAGTCTCAACCCTCGAAGTATATGTAATAAAATTATTTCGATGATATTTGATTAATTGACGACCTGCATCTGGCGATCCTGGCGTGGTAAGTATTTTATTAAATACATCTATATCATTGATATGCTCGAAACAAACATGGACGACTGAGATACCTTCGCGTTGTTTTGGTCTCACAGCATGTATATATATGAGCCGACCATCATTAATTATAATTGCCGTCGGACAATTTGGTAATGATGCGTAATTTTTATCATACGTAGCGTATACATGTGTCGGATCTATATCCTCCGTGCTCATTTCATCAAAAACATAATTTTTGGCGTATAATACTAAGTCCGTATCATACAACGCGCCAAACTTTTCAAGTATATTTTTTACAGCATTATTAGATACTTGGATGGATACAACTTTTAATTTTGGTCCTAAATAATAATGAATGCTATATGCCAATCGCTGATCCTTCGGAATAATTCCGTTTATATATTTTAGTTTACCCGCACATATTACACTAATTATATATGCGTATAAACATCTGATAAAATGCCAAATATCTCTATAATACATAAATACAATATTGAGCACTGCGATTGCTAACATCGTCATATGGATGGCGATCGCCGGATAAACAGTGAGTAAATAGGTACTTAGGATAATCTTAATGATATCTTTGATAGTCTCAAAGATGGGGGTAAAATGATCGTACTCCATTTTTAATTTAGAAACGCGTTTTTAAATATTAAAAAAAATCAAATTTGGATGAATCACTGCCCTTCAGGACGGGGAGATTCTCCTTGCCCCTCAATGCTTTCCCGAGCACGAAACTGCTCCATTTCTGTTTTGAACACAAACAAGACGCATTGATAACTGATGTTCAAAAGAGCATTCCGGGCGAGCTCAAATTGCTGATCGGACAAATGGCGAAAATTGCTCAGGACGAACAGCATGCCGGCAAGGTTCGACATGAAGGCGCGGCATGCCTCGAGATTTTCCGTAATTGACGGAACCGGGGCAATGATGAAGTCCTGTTTTCCGTCGGTACCAAGCTCGCCATCGCCGATGATGAAAACATGCCGGGGATTGGTAATGATGTTGTCACCGGCATGAGTGCCGATGAACAGGCATTCGCGATCCGCGTGTTTTGAGATGTTTTTACGGCAGTTGCCAAAATACACGTTGAAGCTCATTTTTTTTGGAAGTTTTGGTGGAAGCCCAGTATTAGTACTAAGCGACGATTTATTCATTTTTTTTAAAAAGCAAAAAAAGCAAAGAGAGCAAAGAGAGCAAAGAGAGCAAAGAGAGCCAAAAAAAGCAAAGAGAGCAAAGAGAGCCAAAAAAAGCAAAGAGAGCAGAGAGAGCAGAGAGAGCAGAGAGAGCCAAAAAGCAAAAAAGCAAAAAAGCAAAAAGAGAGCCAAAAAGCAAAAAAGCAAAAAGAGAGCAAAAAAGAACTCACAACGAGTCAACAAGCCGGTAGATGCTGCCGTTGACCGTCACACAGACGTCACCAGCACGCATCACGACGACCGAGGTCATCATAGGAACAAAGTTCTCACCCTTGCGAATCACGCCATGGATCCGGATTGCATCTCCCGTGTTGGTGGTCATCTTCTCAAAGAGAGCTTCCGCGACCGAAATCGCCTGTTTTTTCAGCAGCATCCGCTTCATCTCGTCGTAGACCATCTGTCCAAGCAACGTCCTCTTGTCCACCGAACTCTGATCCCAAGAAAGGGTCTTGAGTCCATCAACGTGGAACTCGGGGTAATGCGCGCAACCGTAGGGCATCCTGACAAACTCCTCGATCATCGACCTCAACTTGTTGAGGGTGACAACACGCCCCTGCTCCGATGCATTCGGGAGGCTGTCGGCAGTGGCACGCAGCGCAGTACGAGCGACCTTGATGTCGACCGTTCGCTCGCGCATCTCCTCCAGCGTTTTCCGCTCAGCAGCACACTGCTTTTGAAACTCGCGACTGCGCTGTTCCTCACGAGCCGCCTTAGCGGCAGCCTTTTCGCGTGCCTCAGCGTGCAACTTCTCAGCGCGAGCCTTGGCGTTTGCCGCGGCAATCTTGTGGTCCCAGTACGCTCCCTCCTTTTTGATGATCTGTTCCCTGGTGCGCTTGCACGAAGCCTCTTCCAGCTGCTTCAGAAACGCCTGGTAACCAGGCTCGTTGGCGATGGAGTTGTTCATGTTGGTTTTGAAGCGGGAGGGTGTGTGTGTGTTCAAAATGTTGATTTTTTTTGAAGCTGTGGGAATAATTACATAGCGGCTCAATATTCAATTTTTTTTGGGTATAAACTTACGTCAAAAATATAAATTTACGTCAAAAATAGCTGATCGCGAAAAAGCATTAATCGCAACCACAATGCCGACCGTCGCACCAACCGCCCATCCTAACTGATTAGCATATCGTCTGTAAGATTCAAGACTCTCAACACGAATTTTAAGGGTGTGAAGATCTTTTGAGCACTGAGAAAGCCTCGTGGACAAATCCTTAAGTTCTTTGTCCATCATATGTGTTTCGATATCATACAACGCATGATAAAGCTCGGAATGATAGGATTCCATTTTTTATGGGTCCAAAGATTTTATAAAAAAATATATTCAATTTTATGAAAGAACAATCCTTTTCAGTTATATCTACAAACTCTTATACATATAATACTTACCATCTATATATGCATGTTTCTTGGCATAATATTCTTTTACGCCATTTCCAGAGATGACCGAGATAACATTATAGCCGTTTTCTTTAGAGATCCGCTCGGCTTCTTTAACTAATCGCGCGCCTAATCCTCGATTTTGCACATTGATATTACTCTGTTGGACATCATCGGTTGAATTGTTTATGGATGCGGCGGTTCCGTATACATGCAACTCTCGAATTATACTTATTTTTCCTTCTAAGTTGAAAGCATCGTGATGTGCCGCTTTTCCAACATTTATTTTTTCGAATCGGTCCATCGGTTCGAATACATCGGCAGTTACTTCGGGTAATCGCAGTCGTAAGAATCCATAAATCTTTTTGGGATCAGATTTCGGCGGCTGACATATATCAGAATCATCTTTTCTGTCTGATGATTCGAATGAAATGAAGAACTCGCGACCGCCGCACATTATTCTACTTCTGACCATTAAAACCGGGTCAAACATAGTATCGCCTTTGATTTCCCGGCATCTGATGCATACACAGGCTATTCCTAATTTCTTGCATTCCCGCATAAGAGTATCTCCCATTCCCGCATCGGTGATACCACCCTCGATTTCAAAAACAGGGATATCACGGATAATACGTTCCTTTCTAATATCATAACGTTCGTATTTGTTCAGAAGTTTTGTCATCTCTACTAATACATTGAGCATGACGGCTTTGTCATTGCCATATGGTCTATATCTACCAGAATCATACCAATCTTTAATTTTAGTAAAATTTACAACCACGGTCGGATAAACCTTAAGATGGTCAAAGCCGAATTCCTCCGAACTAAACACTTCATCGAACATTTTAATATCTTCAGCTGGCGAACTTTCCGGCAAGTCCGGCATTAGATGAATCTGCACTTTAAATCCGTTATTAAGTAAGATACGCATCGCATTCTTCACTTGTTGGGTTGTGCAGCCACGATTGACGGTTTGTAAAATTAAATCATTGGTATGTTGAACACCAATCTGAACTTTTGTAACGCCATATGTTCTAAGCTCCCTGCAGAATTCCAGATTGTCCAAATGAATATCATCTGGGCGAGTTTCGATAGAAAGCCCTACAACTCTGATTCCCACACACGTTTCATTAATCTTCATCTCTGTAAGTAAATCATGCATGTCGCGTCGCGGTACTCTATCATAGATAGTATTGCATGCATAATAAATGTTATTCATAAACCATTCGCGATATTCTACAGGATATGACGAATATGTCCCACCCTCTAAAATAAACTCGCCCTTAATTGTGGTTGGTATAAACGCAGAAATTTGCCCGGTAGAAATGTATGATTTGATACGATTAATAATCTGAGCTACCGGATCCCAATTGAATGAGTCACCACGACGAACGGCGGGTTCTGATGAAATATATGATCTAGACATATTTGGTTCATTCGGGCAATAATAGCAGTTGTGTTTACAAGTGAATCGCTGTACTTTCTTATTACCATCTTTGTCAAACTTAAATGGTTTATCGGACATTAACAGTGTAAAAACTAAGACACCGGAATTACTACGTTCTTTCGAAGACTTCAATGCGGTTTCTAATGCCGGGTATCTATTAAGCTGTCCGGTCTTGACAAGATTGACATAATTATTATACAAATGGAGAAGACTAGGATTAATGCACCACTTTCTCATGAATGCATTTTTTTCATAATTTTTCGTCTCAATCATATCCATGAGAAGACCATTCACTTTGTCAGTCGGATATGAGAAATTCGATGATAACAGTTTAGGAATGAACGAACTAAAATCGAACGTTCTCTCGAGATTTGCGGCTACTAGTTTTTCATCTATTTCTTCGGTAGTATATCTTTTTTTAATGATCCGCTTACTAGGATGTATGATGACGGACATGTTTATGTTGTTCATGATATTAAAAAAAGAAAATTCAATTTTATCCACCGATTTAAGATTTTATCCTCAATCCGTGTAATGTATTCTAAGATTTATCTGCTGATTTAAGATTTATCTGCTGATTTAAGATTTATCTGCTGATTTAAGATTTATCTGCTGATTTAAGATTTATCTGCTGATTTAAGATTTATCTGCTGATTTAAGATTTTATTCTCAATCCGTGTAATGTATTCTAAGATTTATCGCAACGCCACCTATTCCGATAACCATAGCGATCACGAACAGTGATATCGGAGGAAACAATTTAGGTATTTCGCCCCGTATAACATAATAACTCATAAATATCATACTTATAAGTATGCATAAAATACTTACTACGACCCATGCTATAATCCAATTTCGATGTGATGATCGCCATAGATCCCTTAAAAAAATACCATCAGAATAATCATACGATTCGCTCATTTTCTTGCTTTCTTTTTTCCCCGTAAATATATAAGAGTATTCAAAAGAAAACCTGTATAAAATGGGTATTTGTAAATCTAAAAATGATATGAATATACCGCAATCACACCAACGGCAACAACAAATTTATATAAGTATATTACAGGGAAACGGATCACATGCATATCTGTTGTCCCATCAGTTAACTTATGACTTTGCCAATATTTATGTTAGGTATGCTCAATGGCATGCCGATGAACCATGCGACTTTGTCATATTTGTTAAGAACGGAACACATGAGAAAAATTTACAATGTCATCAATTACATAATTTGGATAATAAGGTACATTATATATTACCTGATTTGCCTGATACCTATAATAATTTTAAAAGTTATGTATATTTGTTTTCAAGGATTTACCTATTCGGAGAGGCAGAAAATGATTGATCATTATATGTTAATTTTTTAATCTTAGTATTGATGTAAATTACTGTGCTGCAGAAGGCTAAATCAGAAATTGATGAGTTGATTCTTAAGTACAAAGAACTTAACAATACTGTAGCATTGGCTGATGATGATAATCTATACGTATCAATTAAGTCATTAATTAGACATTGGCGTATTTCTGTTGTAATTCCAGAACTACAACATTTCTGATTATTGCATGTTTTCTTAGTTAAAAAAAATGAATAATTTAATCCTAAATAACATATTCGTACTTTGAGCTTAAACTTACAAAACTTACAAAAATGTACTCTTTTGACGCTTACGTCCGTGCCGCCGCCCATCAGATCGAGGACAATGTCAATGACCATGAATCTGTTCCCGATGATGCCGATGATGACGTCAATGCTGTAGAGTTCGCTAGGGAGGCTGCCGCTGCAATTCGCGAGGCGCCGCATTCGGATGACTCTGACGATGATCCAATGGATTGGGAGCCGCCCGCTAACGTCTACAAGAAGGATAACCCGCAGCACAAGGAGATCGAGAACATCCGCGCGGCTATCGCAAACTTCCTCCTACCGGATTCGAAGGAGAACCTGCGTCTTCTCGCTAACAAGACTGGCGATGACCTCGCCACTAGTTATTCGACTCAGTGCTCATGCGGTTGCTACGACCCCGTTAGCATCATGAGCGTTGTTGAGCGTGCTGATCTCGACAGCCTGAAGTTCATCGTTAAGGAGAAGCTGCTGCATCCCGCGATGCTCTGCTCTATTCTCTCGAAGACGTTTAGCTCTACCGGCACTCTCGCCTACCCTTCCCGCAAGATCTACGAGTACAAGCTTCTTGGCAAGAACTACGAGAAGGAGATGGCTGCAATCGATGCAGCGGCTGGACGTAGCACAATGTGCGCCGGATGGATCGAGCTGGCGACCGCTAACGTCGACTTTCTGCTGGACTACCTTTGCGAGGAGCACCCGAAGCTGGTCGCCGAGTGGCGTCACCATGACCCGAAGAACGAGGATGCTGGCGGTACTCTGCTCCATCATGTCTTCCACGGACATACCGGCGATGAGGAAATCTTTCGTTGGGTTCGTAAGCTGCTGGCTGCCGGCTGCAGTCCGTTTGCATTCTACGATTTCGACAAGGGGAGCTACCAGACTCCATTCCTGCTCATGCTGCAGCATCTGTACTACGATCTTGCTGTCGAGATGATGAGTCGCCCCGATGCTCCGAACTTCGCCGTTCTCATCAATTACATCGACAAGTTCAACGTGAAGTATGACAACCGTAGCGCGCTTCAGACTGTGCTCTATCGTCGCAAGTGTACGAAGAATCCCGAGTGGACCGCCGATGTTAAGAAGGTCATCAACTTGATTGTCCGCCTCGGTGTCGACATGGACCACCGCGACAAGAACGGCATGAACGTCACCGACTACATTGAGCAGTATGGGTATTCCAACCTGCTTGCTGATGATCTTCCGAACTACAAGCTCCCGAAGCCTACCGGGAACAAGCCGGAGGTTACCAATTGGAAGCGCGATCAGAAGCACAACCCGTCGCCGTACGCTGACCTGTTCTTTAAGCACCGTTACGCAAAGACTCAGGCGGAGATCGACGGACTTCTCGCTGAGTACGAAATGCTCAAGACGTCGGTTGGTCCTCTGACGAAGGAGCAGCTTAGCGACACCGGCAGGAGCCAGGGCGTAGATTACGATGCTCTTTCGACGTTGATCAGCATTTGGCGTGTCGATCAGGTGATTCCTGAGCTGAGACGCTGAAGGACCATTAGATTTTAATTTTTCTTTTTCTTTTTCTTCGCGAACATCCAAATCAGACCCGTATTGATCTAAGAAAAAAAATGAATTTTTTGGTCCTTATTAACGTATCCATACCACTCAAAAGTACCATACTACTCAAAGATGTCCGCCCAGCATACTGATGCTATTGATGGCATTGATGGCATCACGGATGCTATCTCCAACTTTCTGCTACCGAATTCGAAGGAGAAGCTGCGTCTTCTGGCGACCAAGACTAGTGATGAACTTCATACACTCAAGATCATGAGTGTCTTCCCCAGTGCTGATCTTGAGAGTCTGCAGTTCATCGTTAAGGAGAAGCTGCTGCATCCTGATACGCTGTGCGCCATTCTTGCGAGGACATTTGGTAGTTATGGAACTCGCTCCCGTCCGATCCGTAAGATCTACGAATACAAGCTTCAGGGTCGGGATTACGAGAAGGAGATGCAAGCGATCGATGCCGACGACAGGGTCGACGCCAGGGGCGACAAGACATACTCTGGCTGGCTCGATTTGGCTGAAATCAATGCCGATTTCTTGGTGGATTACCTTTGCAAGGAGCACCCGGAGTCTGTCGCCGCTTACCGTTATCGCGATCCGACCAATGATGATGCTGGCGGTACCCTGCTCCATCACGTTTTCTACGGGCATGCCCGTTTTGCTGCGGGTTTTTGGATTCGTCGACTGCTGGATGTCGGATGTGATCCGTTCGCTCCCTACGGAAACGGTAGTCATCAGACGCCTTTCCTACTCATGCTGAACAATCTGTTCTACGATTTTGCTGTCGAGATGATGAGTCGCCCCGATGCTCCGAACTTTGCCGTCCTCATCAACCACATCGATGCACATGAGAGGTCCATGACCAACCGAAATGCAATTCAAAAGTTTCTGCTACATTTTAGGTTCATGAAGAATGTCCGCCGGCTTCCGGATGTGAGGGATGTCATCAACTTGATCGTCCGCCTCGGTGTCGACATGGACCACCGCGACAAGAACGGCATGAACGTCACCGACTACATTGAGCAGTATGGGTATTCCAACCTGCTTGCTGATGATCTTTCGAACTACAAGCTCCCGAAGCCTACCGGGAACAAGCCTGTAGTTGCCAAGCTGCATCGCAACAAGAAGCGCGACCAGAAGCACAACCCGTCGCCGTACGCCGACCTGTTCTTTAAGCACCGCCATGCGAAGCATTTGGGGGAGCGTTCCGAATTGTGCAACAAGTACATGGAGCTTAAGGCATCACATGGACCTCTGACGAATGAGCAGCTTGCGGACACTGGCAGGAGCCAGGGCGTAGAGTACGAGGCTCTTTCGGAGATGATCTATAGGTGGAATATCAACTATGTGATTCATGAGCTGTCGCATCCTCTTCAGTACATGGTGTATTGATTCTAGTTTTTTTTAAAAAATGAATGATAATGTCTAAGTAAAAACGACATAAATAATGAGTATTAGTGACATGGAAATCGCTATGAGTGTTATGTGTTCATTTGTACTGGGTGCATATGTATTAGTATTAAATTGTATTGCATGGAAAGACGTGGTAGAATCTATGAAAGGAGAAATATTCCCAGGAGCAGCATTAGGATTCGCAATTAGTGGTATTATATCAAGTTTGATAATTATTTATAAAGACTGCTACGTTCGCAGATGGCAAACGCAGTAAGTTTTTTCTTTTGTTTTCTGTATATGACGGGTTTTGACATCGGAGTACCTTCTTTATGTTTGTTCATACTAAGCATTTATATCTTGCTACTGCATTTTTCTTTACAAAGCGAACTGAAAAAGTCGCTAACGGAAATTGGATTCTGGGTGCTATCAGCCTTCGCTGCCCTGTGTGTATGCATTAGCGCAGTTGGATTGTATAAAGCTGCAAATTAAAATAGGAATCTTGTATTTTGTAAGTTATTTGTATTTTGTAAGTTATTTGTATTTTGTAAGTTATTTGTATTTTGTAAGTTATTTGTATTTTG
>JACCDX010300625.1_pt1 | contig 18787 bp, 24 predicted proteins | sample 7449681 | NCBI WGS metagenome assembly JACCDX01 (sample SAMN15323450, study PRJNA562643) | freshwater metagenome | isolation source: river surface water | place: USA:Blue River Watershed | collected 2017-08-18
CCAAACACTAGGTATCCCCGTTGTGACCAAAAAAACACGGAAAGTAAAAATCAGCAGTAAACCCGAGATTGTTTACAACAATGTTTATTCGCCTCCACCTGTAGCTCTTACTGCTTCTTCTATCTTGAAACCAAAGACAAAACGGGTGTTATCGCAAGCGCAAAAAAATGCTTACACGCAGGCGAAAACGAACCTGGCCTCGTTGAAACCCAAACCTCACAGCAGTAAAATTATGAAATTGGTGAGTTTGCGAAAAGAAGGAAATCAGAAGAAAATTAATAACTTTTTAAAATCCTATAGATCAGTACAGTAAATGGGTCTATATGCTGTAGATCAATATTCTCTTCTTCATTTTGCTGTAGGGATTATTGCGTATTTCTGGGGATTCAGTTGGCAACATACTCTGCTTGGACACATCGCGTTTGAGTATCTCGAAAATACCTCCTGGGGGATCCATTTCATCAATCGTTACTTCACGTATTGGCCTGGCGGTAAGCCCTATGCGGATTCCTTACTTAATCAAACAACCGATACTCTGTTTACCATGATTGGATGGATTATATCTCGAATGGCAGATAAATTATCTTTAGAGCATCATCTTTATAAACCATCCTAAAGAAATATGCGTCGGTTTTGATGAAAAGGTTCCCGACATCTAAAGCAGAAATTGTATCTATCAGTATGGCTACTCAAGGAAGACCGAACGCGAATGGCAATTTATTCGAAATAAAAACTGTACAATCGAGTGCTTTCCGGACATTAATTGAAGCTTTAAAAGAAATCTTGACGGAAGCCAACTTAGAATTTGATTCCCAAGGCATTAAGGTGATGGCGGTGGATGAAACCCATACCGTCTTAGTGTACCTAAAACTCTTTTCGGATCGTTTTGAAAGTTACTATTGTCCGCAAAAGTATGTTTTAGGGGTCAATATGATTTACTTATTCAAACTTATCAAGACCATGGGTAATAATGACAGTTTAACCCTTTATCTTCCTGCGTCCAATCCGAATAAGCTCGGTATCCGCATGGAGAACTCCGAAAAATCCACGGTCACCAATTATTTCCTTAAACTCTTCGATACCGATGTTGAAGAAATTAAAATCCCTAATCTGGATTTCCAATCGATCATTCATTTACCTTCTGCGGATATCCAAAAAATCTGCCGCGATATGAATGCGTTAGGTGAAAAATTAGACGTTGAAATCACCAGCTCAGGTTCTGATTTAATCTTTAAATGTATGGGCGACTTTGCGGAACAAGAAACCATTATCAGCGAAAACAACAATACTATCAAGGTACACAAGAACAACAATAATGTGAACGAAATTAACCAAGGTCTTTTCCAACTCAAACATTTAGTCTTGTTTACCAAATGTACTTCGTTGTGCCCATCTATTGAACTCTATTTGAAGAATGATTATCCATTAATTCTCAAGTATACCGTGGCCAACTTAGGGGAAGTCAAATTAGTCTTAGCGCCCAACAAAAATAAATAAATTGATTTACAAGATATCTACAAGATATTTAATAAATCAAGAGTTTTAATTAATTTAAAATGATTACAAAGCATTCTAACATCTTTTTCTCCCGAACGCAGTGAGGGTAAAGAAAATGTCACTACATCTTTTTCTCATTGTAAGCATTCTTAAGAAAATGTAACTACATTTTCTTTTCATTAATTTCCAAAATGAAACATTTTGGAAATGCATTTGGAAAAGATGTCACTACATCTTTTTCTCATTATGAGGAGTGTATAATACTTCTTCATGCGTCATTTTATTATCTAAGAGTGTAAGACCTTTGGCTAAACCGAATTTTACACAGTCCTGGTTCCAGACTTTAATCGTGTAAAACCCGATGGTTTGGTCCACGTCACGGTTACCACCGCCGACAAGCTTGGGTGAAATATTGACACCCATCACTTTATCGTCGGATCGCGTGGTTAAACCTAACATGGAACCGATAGTGTAAAGATGAAAGATTTCTACTCCGTTATCTAAGCTTCCTCGAAGAGAATAGCTTCCCCCGCGAATATTTTGGTAGTTTTCCCAAAGAGGAGGAATGCCTTTTCTCATCCAGAAGAACATCCCACCGCGAAGTTTCGTATCCGTAATAGCATTTAATACATTAAAAACATCACTCCAAGTTGAAACGGTAGCGATTTCGGTGTAGGAATCAAGAGTCCATTTTTTTTCCCGTGGAGAATGAAAATATAAGGTCCATTCGCCAGTGGGAATTTTATCAGTAAGTTGAACGGTTGGATGGGTCATTCTGCTTGCCCAAGGTTCTACCTAGAATCGTAATCAATTTTTTAGACCCTTTTACGCAAATATTCGGATCGTTTCTTCATTGCCCGTATCCATAATACATTGAAGGGTTAAATGGTCTTTATTGTGTAGTAAAACAATACCCGAATAGAGGGACCAAGCTGCTAATATATGTTTAGGAGAAGGGGCCCCACCGTTGCCAACCCAGCGAAGTTCGTTTAAAAAATCACTGATATCGTGGAGAGTTAAATCGTTGTAGCGTACTTCGCCAGAAAGATAAGGGAAATGTCGAGGAGAGTAATCAGAAGAATTTTCATATAGGGGAGCAGCGATAAATATTTTTTTATCCGCATCATAATACCATTCTACTGATGCTACACCTGGAGCATGTAAGTTGATATCTTGTATGCGATAAGGATGATAGGAGTCCGAAAAAAAAACATAACTTTCGCTCTGGATACTCCGTAAAATACCCTTACCCACTTTGGATACGATTGTAAAGCCTTGGTAGGCGAGGGTTATAATAAAATTAAACCAAAGTAGCGCCTGTAAAGAAGCTTCTGCTGAAAAGATCCATAAATGCGGATTCTCTACGTGGCGTTGTTCGTGACTAAGATGAGGTCCTGTTACTGCTTCATTCGCTTCAAACATTTCTTGATCAATGGCTTCGGAAATGATATCATCCCGTTCAGCAGAATCCATATCGGAATCATCGGCAGTATCTCGAAGAGCTTGTTCTATAGGCGAAAGAGTGGGTTCCGTTTGTGTTTGTTCGTCGGCCATATTTTCTACGTATTTAACACTCCTTTTTTTTAGGCTTACAGCCTGCTGGCCAAGGTTTGGGTTTCCAACAGGGTCTCATACATGTACAGGGGGAATGGTGGCAGCATGGACAATTAGGACAAGGACATTCTTCCATGGATTGTTCCCAAGTTGTTCCAGTAGAATCGGTAATTTCAGAGACTTGGGGTTGACTGTAGCCTACGCGAAATACGTAACCCAAAAATATGAACGTTACAGGGAAAGCCAGAATGGCCCACGCCACCCCGTCGGATCCTTTTTCGCAAATAAATTGGATAAGAAGAAGAGAAAATACACCAAATAACGCATGTCCGGGAACGCGACGCCAATCACGATTCACGAGATCTAAAAAAAGAATAGCGATGAATAAAGCTCCAGTCGTTACCGCTGGAAGACAGGGTTTTTGTAGGTAGTCCATTTATCTATTTAGATACGGGTGAATTTCTTGGTTTTAGGGTCATATGTACCGATAACGGTAGAATCTATACCTCCATCCTCATCCTCTTGGTAGACGTTGTATTCCGCATCGTGGTATAAGGTTACTTTCACAATTTTCTTTGTTTTCTTATCAAGATAAGAATATTCAAAGGCTTCTACATTTTGACCTTCTTCTTCTGCTGCTTCTTCTTCCTGTTCTTCCTCTGCTGCTTCTTCTTCTTCCTGTTCTTCTTCTTGCTCTTCTGCTTCTTCTTGTTGTTCTTGTTCTACGTCTAAAGCTTCCACTTCAGCCGCTTCCAGTTCTACTTGAGCTTCTACCGCTTCGACCGGTGTATCATCCTTCGAATCACGTAAAAGGAGACTATCGAGTTTGTTGGATAAGTTGGTGAATTGTTTGGTGGCATTTTCCATGGCAACTGTATAACTCGCCAATTCACGTTCTAAGAAGCTTACACGTTCTTCTAATTTATCCGCATTGAACACGATAGTACGTACTTCACCCATAGCATAATCTTCTACCGATTTGATGTAGCTTGTAGCGGCATCTATTTTTTGATATACTTCTGTTAAATCCACTGTACCTGTGTTACTGGATTGTTTTGTACTGGTTAAAATATCTTCAATGGCACGTAAGCGAGCAATGAAGGTATTTTCGAAATTACGAAAGAGATCTTTTACTAAATCGGAATTCATGTTTGTATGCCTCACTAATTAACTAAATTGGAATCAATTTTAGGCCCGCGCCTTAATTTGGATTTTTAGTACGGAATCCAAGGTACTTTCTTTTTCCTTCAAAGGTTTGCTGCGTTTTAAGCGTAGCCCTTCTTCCGCTTTAGGAACCATTTCACCCAATAAAGGGGAAATAGTATGCTTCATAGACGAATCATAAAAGTCTATGGGTTTTGTATCAATAGATCCTAAGATACTTACCATGGGGGGTACCTGGAGATCTACACGTACGCGACCAGCACTCACGGTTCCACGGTAGGTATCAATATCCATTATTCCCCCAAAGAGCTTTAGTGTTTCGCGAGCAGCCGAGGGAAAGATACGCCCCGTTGAATAGGATTTTCCGTATAATCGATGGAGAAGAGCAATACGCTCCCAACGAACATGGGTATCCAGATTTTCTTGTAAAAGATAAGCCATGGCACAATTGGGTAGACAAAAATTACCATAAACACGGTAAAGACCTTTTTCTTCTCGTTCAGGAATAATACAGGGCTGCCAAGGAAATGAATGAACACACCAGAAACACGCAATGTCAGTGGTTTCGGGTATTTTTTGGGCTGCTTTGAGCTCTTTGTACTGAACCATTAAATCGCATTTGGTGAAGGCTTCTAAGGATATTTTCTGTGTAGCTTCTTCTTGTTTGGTATGCTGTTTTTCTCCGCTACTCTCCATTTTTTTCTCAAAATGAACCTCCTCATTATGTTTGCCGAATAAATCATCGGCTTGAGCATCATAGGGTTCAGGTTGAGAAGGAGGATTAGGATCATAAAAGAAAGGAGTATCGTGAAAGTTGACTTCTGTGGTATTGATTTGTAAATGAGCAATGAGGGGGCGACGCGGTTCGGCGAGAAAAGAACCTTGAATACCGTCAGGCGTAACCACCGCTACAACTTTGGGTTGTTTTTTGGATTTCTTTTCTTTTTTGGTTGGTTCTGGCGCAGCCTCTACCGCTTCACTTACAGGAGGTGTAGCTTCGTTTTTACTTTTTTTGCCACGGACTTTGGGCTTGGCTGCTTCAGGAGAAACTTCTGGAGCGCTCACATTTATTTCTGTTTCTTCTACGGTGGTTTTTTTGGATTTGGTTTGTTTGACCATTTATCTAAAATGTCTTCCTCATGACTTTGTTTAGGCTTTTAGCATAAAGCCCACTGCCACATACAATTCAGTATGTTTGACGGCATCGATCCTTCTATAGCCAAATTACTTGAAAAATTTGTTGAAAAACCTGAAACGTTATCCCATCTACTCTTTATTGGTCCCCCAGGTTCTGGTAAAACAACTACCGCCCATAATTTAGTGAAAGCATTTCACAAGGGAAAGAAAACATTTATAGGGAAAGCTTTGTTCTTAAACTCCAGCGACGAGCGGAGCCTGGAAGCGGTGCGATCCAAAGTGTACCCCTTTGCGCGATCCGAAATTCATAGTCTCTTCGGTAACGATTTTTTTCAACGGAAGGCGCCCAAAGTGATTATTTTTGATGAGGCCGAAACCTTAACCGAACAAGCCCAATCGGCCCTGCGTCCTTTGTTGGATAAGCCCGCGAGCGAGCTTTTGATTATATTTCTCTGTAATTCCATATCCAAAATTCACGGCTCTATTCTTCACCGATTTCTACGTATTTGCTTTGAGACACCGAATACGAACATGTTCCGCGAACGCTTTAAACCTATTTTCAATATAACCTATCCTCAGATTGTAGAAAAAAAAGCGAACGAGATAACCAAACAAATATCATCCTCGGATATTGCCTTTCGTCGCGGAGATATTCGTTTTTTCCTTTTACAGTATTCCAAATCTCGTGACTGTAATAACGTTGGGTGGTCTATACTCCATTGCCTTGAACAAGAAGTATTTTCTGTAATAGAAAAATATAGTACATCAATCTATATTGGTGACCTTATTCATATGGTCCTCTTTTTATTTTATAACTTGGAAGTACTCGATTCAAAAGATATACATGAATTATTTCGTTTTGCGGAAGCGGATATACTGCGCATGAGGACTTTACAGGAAACATTAAAAGATTTTGAGGGATGGATTATAAAGTTAAAGCGTAAATTTGAAACGGAAAATTCCTAAGCTTTAGGTATATTCTATATGGATTCTAAAGACATTCAATTCACCCCTTTACGTATCTCTACCAATGTCGCTACAGGGAACATTGGTTCGGTACTTTATCTAGACAAACTCTTTGAACAGCTTCATCGCGTTCTGATTCCTTTTGGATATCCTGAAGAGGGTATTCTTAAAATGGAACATCGTGACCGTGTAGTGGGAGCATCTTCGAAAGATTTACTTACCAAGAAAAAAGCTGCGAAAAAGAGTTTCTTCAATCAAAGTACATTAGTCGTACGAAAACGTCGTTTAGATGATCCTTCTGTCTTTAAAGAAGTGAACATAAAACTCTTTGCGAACGGAGGGATTCAAATGACAGGGATCACCGGTTTAGACTTTGCGCGTATTACTCTAGAATGGCTTCTCCCTATTCTCCGCACTCTTCCTGAACCTATTTCTAAAGAAGCTCTCTATATCAAATTGCTCAAAATTCAACTTATTAATACGGATTACCACGTGAATGCGACCATTAATCGTGATAACCTTCATCAAATCGTATCCGGTCCTCATTATGGTCTCTTTTCTTCTTTAGAAAAATTAATTCACCAGGGGGTCAATATTAAATACTATTACAATACTTCCCGAACCATTGGTCGTCCTGGAATCTGTAATTGTGAGAAACCCTGCCAAGGTCAAGGGGAAGGCGATGCCCCTGGCCAATGTAAGAAAATTACCATCTTAGCATTTCAAACAGGAGATATTATAGTTACAGGAGCTCGAAAAATAGAACAAATTGAAGAAGCCTACCATTACATGAATCAAATTCTCAAACGCCATTCCCGAGATATTCTACGACCTCTGCCCACCGCATAGATCCGTGCGGAAAAGAAGCAATATCACTTTCCTAGCCTCCGACAGAATCTTGATATGTCTTCTTCTAGCTCTACTCCGGCCACAACCGCTCCTGCCACTGCTGCGACCACTACGAATCAAGAAATCTTACCTCACCCTACGACTTTACAACATGCTTCCCGTTTAGCTATTCAACAAGACAAACCCCTTCAATTAGATTATTATGTGGACTCCGCAACGGGGAAAGCTTTTATGGGTGAAGATCCAGATACCAAGGAAAAAATGTTGGTCAAATCCAACGATGAATTTACCAGTTTAATTGGAAAAATCTATAAAGTACAAGAAGACTTTATCGTCATTACCGAAAACTCTATCTATATTGTCAATGGCAAAGTTCAAAAACGTCGTGTCAATGCCACCCAAATGAGATCGGTTGAATATGAGACTTTATAAAGCTTCGCATTATAGAGCTATACAAGGATTTAGAATATCCTATTCTAAATCCCAAAACCTTATAAAATTGTTTCCCTTTTTTTACAGCATTCTGGCATACATGGAGTTCGAATCCGAAACGCGCATAATAGGTAAACCCATTATTCTGGGCATACTAGGAAAATTAGAAACCCTATCCAAAGAAGATATTCATGAGAAGATCTTACATCCTCTCATGAGCGTCTTACGAAGATTACCGGATAAAGTATTGATTCCTTCCGAGGGTCAAAGCTCGGCGTATTTAAGTATCTGGTCCGAGCGACAATCAGTGGAAACACAGATTCTCGAAGCGGATTGGCGTAAGTTTCAACGACGCGCAATTATTCTTCGTGATTCACGCATACTCAAAGAAGCTTCTCATCTTCTTATCTTTGGAGGTATTCGTTCCGATAGAAATAAGGATACGGCTATGCGTGAAGCTCGGAAAGGTAAGCAAGTATTCTTCATTGAGCCAAATCCTGTAGAGTTCTATGAAGTTGTCGTAGAGTAACTTAGGTTCGACCCGGAACCGAATTCAATAAAGCTCTGGAACAGACTAAATAATGGAATAAAGCCGTTGTCGTGGCTATACCGAGCATTAAAAGGCTTTGAATGGCGGCGGCGAAAAGCTGACCCTTCGGCAAATTCATAAAGAATAAACCGATAAAACTAAAGAAAATCAGCACGGCAAAAACCGCATAAACAATGAAAAATGCGTAAAAGAAATTACAGACCCATGAGGAGGGAATATTTTTCATCCACTCGGCTTCCATTCTCTACAAAGAGCTTCTTTTTTTCAGAGATATAAGTAGAAAACATGGCAAAGAATTATTCTCGCAAGGGTCGCAAAACCAATAATCGCAAAAGTCGTAAAATGAACAATCGTAAGAACCGCAAAATGTACGGTGGTTCTCCTGCCTCCACGATGGGTGATTCCATGGCTGGAATGCAGGCCCAAAGCTTAGCCCAGGGTCAACAATTCGCGGGTTATCACGCCAATCAACACGGTGGTGCTTTAGAAGGCGGTCCCTTTCCGGGCGCTGTTCTCCAACCCTCTTTAATTCCCAGCACTATGTTTAACGCTGCTCGCGTAGCCCCATTGAACGCTGCTTTAAATGATATTGCGAACATGAAAGATCCTGGTCAAGCCGGTGGTAAACGCCGAAACCGAAAAGCTTCTCGTAAAGACCGCAAAGCCAACCGTAAAAATCGTCGTTTAGGATGTTCGCGTAAGAATAGACGTAATACCCGTAAAAACCGACGTAATATGCGAGGAGGGGTATGGTCTACTTCCGATGCTCAATCCGTTTCGGCTTCCGGTATGTTGTTATCTCCCTCTATGGAAGCCAAAGCCTTGGGAGGCATGAACGCTGAATGGAAATTAGCCGAAAATCCTAACTCTTTTGCTCCAGGTTACAAGAGTTATTAAGCATTCTGCTTAATAACATATGCTAAACTTTCAGTTTACAAGAGTTATTAAATTAGTTTAGTTCTTTTTTTTTGATCTGATCTACCCTGAATTTATTCATTATCCTTATTTCTTCCCATATGGAATAATGAATTTGGTTTTGCCAAGCGCGTTGTCCTACATTGGTTAAAAACCAAAGAGAACCCATAACATAGAATAATGTTCTTGAAAAAGGTTGTTCGTACATTCTAAATCCTCAGTTAAACATCGCTTTAAGCAAAGGCTCATTCCGTTTCAACAACTCCTTATCTTTCTCTGTCACACTTACCTGTATTTTACAGTATAAGTGACCGATTCCTGTTTTTCCTCTCTTGATCATTCCTTTCTCTGCCACCATAATCACTTCTCCGTTGAGAACACCGCAGGGAATATCGACCGATAAACCATCTCTGTAGCCTGGATGACCGTGAAGAACTTTTGTAGAACCTAATAAGCTCTCTCCTAAACTAATTTTCACATCGGTAAACAAATCGTCACCCTTACGAACCCATCCTTCATCACCATCAGCTTCTTGTAGGACTAAATGAACATCTCCAGGTTCCATATAATGGGGATCATCCGAGCTTTCTTTCGCAAAGACTAAGACTTCCCCTGGTTTCATACCCGGTTCAATGACGACGTTTAAGACTTTCATCTGGGGTCTCAGTTTTTTACCACCGCAGACGTAACAATTTCCCGAGGCTTTTTTCCCTTCCCCTTCACAATCGTGACAAGGACCTTCGTTAATCATTTGGATAGGACCCATCATCATCATTTGTCTTATCTTTCCTTTGCCTTGACACGTTGTACAGCTTTGAAAACTTGTCGCTCCTTCGCCTTTACAGGCTTCGCAGAACTTTTGGCGTTCGAAGGTGGCTTCAATCGTTTTACCATGGTAAAAATCAAAGAGCGATAAGGGTATTTCTTGGACTTTGGGAGCCGGTTGTTGGCGTTTCACTTTCACCCCTGGGGGTCCTCCACCCATACCGAACATACCGCCAAACATGCCGCCCAGATCAAAAGGAATAGGTCCGCCAAACGGATTCCCACCGAAGGGACTTCCGCCGCCCATGGATACTTCACCATCTTCGGAACCGGTCATATCGTAAATTTGGCGGCGGCGTTCATCGGTTAAGATTTCATGGGCGTGCTGAATCTTTTTGAACATTTCTGCGTCTCCTCCTTTGTCCGGATGATGTTGTCTAGAAAGATTTTTGAAAGCTTTCCGTATTTCATTGGTATCGGCGTTTCGTCCTACCCCTAAAACATCGTACAGACTGGACATTCTATCTATTGCGTCTGTTTCGCGTTTAGACTGTTGATAAGGGTCTAAGAACCTTTCAAACCATTCTTGTTAAGGTGTTATGGAACGAGTTCTCATTGGACAAGAAACAGTGTATTCCACGATGGATAACATTATTCACGATCCGCCGCATATATTCTTGACGGGACCCTTTGGTTACGGAAAAACCTCTCTCGCTTTAGCTTTTCTGAAAAAGTATTTTGATCAATTTAACATGGATTCTACTGATCCGGATTGGGTTCTCAATCTATCCAGCGATTCGGATAGAGGAATTCATCGTGTGCGAGAAGGCGTCGCCGAATTTGTGCGGCACAGTGTGAGTAAACCCGGTATTTATCGATGGATTCTTTGCGATGATTCAGATACACTACCCGTGGTTTCCCAACAAGCCTTACGAAGACCGATGGAAACCCATGCGCATACCACCCGTTTTTTATTCTGTAGTCGTCACGTGAGTGATTTAATAGCACCCTTACGATCGCGATGCTTACATATAGAAATTGAATCTGTATCTCTTCAGGATGTGTATAAAGAATATTGTCAAAAAATTCATCTTCCCAAACCCTTGAGCGAAAAAACGGAACAATTCCTTATGATTGTTTGCCTTTCACCAAGGCATCTTCTTCAGTATCTTCAATGTATCATAGCGCTCGGTGAGGATTTTAACGAGGATTCCTTTCGCCAACTTTTTTCGGGGATGTCGGACGATCGCATCCGTTATTTGATTACCGCTTTCTTGCGAAATGATAAAGAAAAGGTTCTTCAACTTCTTTTGGATATATGGAACGCTGGAATTTCGTACGAAGATTTTTTAACGGATCTTTTTCGCTGTTCCAAATCCATGGGATTTTTGCCCCCCAAGAAAGATCAACTGCTCCATGAGCTGATGATCCAAGGATGGGTCTACTATACCCACGGCCGAACCCATTTGTTGGATATTTTATCGCTATTTCGTTCGCTATGGTGAATAGATGTTTCGCAGACCTCCTCCATTGGATATTGTGGAACAAGTTCTCCGGTCCTTAAAATTTACGGGTTTATACGATAAGCGTTGGTTTGTGAAAGAAGATTTGCCTACAGATACTCTGGACAGTTGGTTACCTTTAGTAGAACCTTACTATTTACCCTGTAAAGCTCAACGTTTTCTTGAAAGAGAAATGACACCTGCTAGAATTATTACTGTATTACGTCACATTTGTAAAGCCAATAATATCGAAGTAAAGGTACAAGAAAGAATGTTGAATGGACATAAAACAACTTTTTACCAAGTATTTTATGACCATGTGGATCCCATTGTCCGATTTGATTAACTTGTAGCTTGAAATAAATAACTTATGGCTAAATCACTATTTAAAATTTGTTCTTCGTTCATGCGTAAAAACCAACCATAGAAACGGCGCTCACGTAGCTCGGTCCAAGGTATAGGAGCATAGATTTCATTCGTCACTTTGAAACGTGTGCTACCTTCTTGACCGGCCATCATTAAATCTTCCAATTGTATTCTTTTACCATCAGGTTTACGACTGAGCTCTAAGTTTCCGAAGACTTGTACACTAGGATCCTTTTGGGCAAATTGAACATAGTCCCACTTGCTATCCCCTCGGAATTGTGTACCGCCGCCCCGTTTTTCTAACCGTTCAAAGGCGGTCTGGGCCCATTGTTCAAAAAGAGGATGGTTTTTTCGTCCCACGCCGATAGCGTACATGCTCGGTACGTATCCTCCTGCGGGTCCCGCGTAGCTTTCCTCAGGATCCGTACCATAAAAATAAACCTTATCGTAAGGGATTTCCGGGAAAGGCTGTAGGCAAATGGACGTGGGCGCTAACCACAATCCACCCCAACGGGCCAAGACTTCTGCTCTTATCCAGTTGAGCTCCGCTTCACCAACGTTCGCGATAGGGTTTTGTAAGGGTTTCGGAAGTTCTTCCCAACCACCCAAACGTTGGGCCAAATCCGTTAAACCGGATATCACTTCAATACGATAGTTCTTATTGTTCATACGAGAAATACGTTCGTAACATAAATTCAAGAAGGGCAGGTTCAACACACGGGTAGAACGAGCGCCAAAATCGGCCCACCAACGCGAGTTCACATCCGATTCATCATAGTATAACCAAATACAGGGAGCATCAAAACCTTTTTGAAGCAAATGTTTATCTTTAAAACGGTTCTTTTGGGTTTCTTTTCCAAAGCCATAAATACCTAACACTACAGCGGAGATACCTATGACCGCAAGGGGTAATAAAAACTCTCTAGATCGGATATCCATCTTCTGATATGCGAGAATATGTTTTATGTTCTCTTTTGACGCTCAATAGGAACACCATCGGTTATAACCAATTGTTTCATTCTTTCATGATAATCTTTCGCTTGTACCATTTCATGCGCCGCACGCAATTGACGACGTTTCTCTCTCTCTTCCGCTTCCCTTTCCATTTGCTGAATGGCCGATAATTCATCGTTTCGGAGAGGATCGGGGGCTCGTTTCCGTGATTCCTGGTACTGACCAAAATCACGCGCTTCTACACGAACATCCGCCACTTGGCCCGAGAAGGTATTTTCGGTGGTATACGCTGCTCTGAGATCAGTATATTTTAAACTAGAGTTTCCGTTGATGGGCGCCGTAAAATCAACAGGCTTGTCACGACCTAGCTCTGTACCGAAACTAGGATTCAGAAGTAAGGCCTGAGGTGCGGCGATAGTTAAAGAAGTCGCATTCCGTAGCTCACGATTCTTTGCGGCTTCTTCTTCAAACATAGTATTAAAGACATCACGATTGAATTTGCCGCTAAATTTGGGAGCCGATGTTTGTTCACCTTCATTCTTTAACCAATCGCCATAACCGTCTCCTTCAGGATCAGGTATATGGGTTTGCTCGAACATTTTATTAAACGCATCCATATCGAGTTTATTCGGATTCAGACGAACGGGATCCGCGTATTTCCAAGCATCGGCTTCTTGGGTTCTCTCCGTTTTTAATAAATTAGGAGCCTCTACTTTTTTGAGTTCCTTGCGTCCCCCTTGTATGCGTTTTAAGATTTCCGTGAGGTAAGCGTATGCTCGCGTAACGGCTTCAAAATGCTGTTCCGATCCTCCTTTGTCCGGATGCGCTTTAAAAGCCGCTTTCTTATAGGCTTTTTTTAGCTCTTCTTCCGTTAAGGCTACTTCTTCTTCTAACCCCAATACTTGTAAGCACATTTGAAAATAGGTTAGAGCCTTTTCGTTACTATTGTGCTTCGTTAAACGTTTGTAAGGATTGGTAATCGCCGTTTCGTAGGTGGTTATCGCTTTATTCGTCGATGTATTCTGAGGTAACGCATAGGTCTGTTGCTGTTGTGCTTGTTGTTCTCCAGGTAAGGGACCAGGATGTTGTCCACGACTAACTATACTGACGTACTGGAGCAAATGACTGTAAATGCCTGCTTGACGAAAGCTTTGAACATATTCAGGACCCTGTAATAAGGTTTGAATCATTTCAGCACGTGTTCGTGGTGATTGTATTTGTAAAAGATTACGATATATTCGTACATGAGCTTCTGGAAATGAATTCGTGTTTCCCATTCTACTTGTCAATACCTCACGGTTCTGTTCTTAAGTAGCTTTTCCCTAAGCTAGTATTTCCCGTATGCGATCAATCGTTAGGATAGGAATAAGGGGTTCACACTCCCATAATTGAAATTTACCGAGCGAATGAAAGCCGAAGGACAAGGGCCAAAACTGGGGAAGCTTGGAAGGAAGTGACCGGAGTTTTGGTTCCTCCAGGAGATGCCAACTTTCTAAAGGCAAAACCATGGCTAACTGCTCTTCAGGTTGGATGCTTTGTGATGCTGGAAAATGAGCTTGAGGAGTATAGCCTTGTTGAAGAAAAGAATGTAAATCTACCCATAAAGGGGGTGAGAGCTGCGGAAAGCACCAGGTCATTTCAACGGGTGTTTGACCGGTATAATAATCCAGTACCCATTGAAGTCCAAAGAGATACTCTGCGCAGAGCTTTCGCATAGATGCTGGAGATGAGCACGCATTCCATTCTTTACGATACAGACTTCGCCAAGAAGAATCCAATGTCCATGACTCGTGTTTACTTAGGAATTCACGGTCAATACACCATTGTAAAGGAAGATGGTTTAGGGTATTTCCATTTTTTCCAAAAGAAGAAGCCTGTTGAACTTTCTTTTTGATAGCCAAGAGCATTCGCTCTTCTTCTTGCGCAGCCCATATCTTTAAAAAGTCTTCTAAAACATCATTATTCATTTTCCAGCAGCCATGAATATCGTGATAAACAAATCGTTTCCCCTCGGCTATCATGTTTTGAAGCGCTTGAAGCAATACTTGGTGACCATCATCTTTAATTCTTATACTCATGCTGTGCGGTAAGAAATCATTTCCTAATAAGCTCATCGCCGCAACGTAATCCACCACAGGACAGGGAAGCGTAGACTTGAGTACATCCACTGAAAAATACATATATTCATCGTCTTTGGGCGTATCGTTATCCGTATCTTCTCTGACTAAAAAGGCTGGGCTTTTGGAATTCAACATGGTGAGTAAAATCAAATCCGCATCTAAACCATAAATCACAATAGGTTCTTTGGATTCTTGACGCTCTCTAAGCATTTTCATAATTTTATGCTCTCCTTCTCCCGGTTCATCGGAACCGCTGATACGCCATCCAGGTTTTTTATTCAGCTCCGAAAGACGAGCATTCAGTTTCCGCATAAATCGCGTTCCTGGTGTTATACAATTGGTATCCCAAGTTTCTTTGTTTTCGCGAAGGCCGTGTTGTTTTTCTTGTTCCGCCAACCACACAGATTTGAAGCGACGCATACGTTGCTGTTTAATTTTCGCCATGGGCACCACACCATCCACCGATAAAAAGACTTCCCGAGGTTGACCCACTTCGTGCCAGACTTTCATGATATAACGAACAATTTCATCCAGCAAAATCCCTTCCCATTCTTCCTTTTGATGATGACCTGGATAAGGAGGTAGATTCGTTTGAGGCTTTCTTGCGACATGATAAATTAAACAATTAAAGTCAAAGAATAAACTGGAGGGCTTTTGGGGAAGTGATTTACTCACTAATCCTTTGACACGCGTGGTTAATTTTCTGTAGTAGGAAGGTATTCCCATTGATTTCCTTAAGTATTATCCTAGTGTGTGTCTTAGGTTGGAAGAGATAATTTACCCCACATAGGCAGAAGGGTCTTCATGAGCTCAGGAACAAATTCTGAAAAACTACTGGAAAAAGGGACGTCGTTTGCCTACAATTCAGGAAGTCGGTTTTTTGATATGATTGTCAATACCTACAATTATTTTATTGATCCTGTTCTTACCGAATCCATACGATTAATACCAGATTCTATTTTCGCTGGTTCAATCCTGCTTGCCCTGATTACGCAATCCTATTCCCATGGTATGTTCGCTTTAGCTTTACTAGAGGCTTTCTTCATTGGACAAGGCCTACGTGCTTTGATGAATTACCTCGACATTCAGCATACTACCGCACCCTCTTCCGAAAATCCAGCCAAATGCTATCCTTCCGCATGGGCGCCTAGCCTTGAAAATCTTCTCGATCTTGCGACAACGGGTACGCCTCAATCCTCGTTTCCATCTTTTCCTGTTTTCTTTATCTCGACGGCCATCGCTTATATACTCGGTGGATTATACACCCAGAAACAAGAGCTAGAAGCTCTTGGTCCTGATTATTCATCACGATTTTATATTGGTTTAATTGGTTCCTTTCTTACACTCTTTGCGGTGATGGTCTATCGTCTTGTGAATAATTGCGATGGATTAGGCATTATTTTACTGAGCTTGCTCTTTGGATCTATCACGGGTTTACTTTTACTTTACCAAAATGGTTATATGTTTGGACGCGACGCTGTCAATCTTACGGGTATTCCTCTTTTAAGATCTAGAACAAAAGATGGAAAACCTCTTTATATTTGTACAACAAAAGGTACTCTATAAAACAGGAGATGCCTACAATAGTTCAAAATCTGAGAGGATTTTTATCCTCTTCTTTTTTGGCCTTACCTTTAATTCTTTATGGATGGTCGTTTTTTTTAGGCCTTACGACGGGCAACATTGGTTTACTTATTCTGTCTATCGGCGGTGCTACATTGGTTCCTCTAGTCACATGGTTCACACACACCATTCTAGATCTGATTTTGAACCTTGTATCTTATGGTAGTCTATTTGAATCAGGAATTAAAGAGAGTGTTATTAAAAATCTGAAGAAGACACCGGGTCTAAATTTCAGCAAAGCTATTGAATCAAGATTACTTACAAAAGATGTCTATAAATCTTTCTTTGCCACAGAGGATTGTAAAGCATGCTCCGTTCTCCAAACAGGAGAAGGATGCGAGGATGATCTGTCCTATATTTTCCCTTCGTACTGGATGGCGGAAGTCGCCTTTTTCTTTTTCTTTGTGATTACGAATGCTGCGGCTATCAAGGATATGAAGGAAGACGAAGGAGCTTCAAAAGAAAAAGTCGACAAAAGAAAGGATCAAGCCAACTTAGTCCTTACTATAGCGAGTATTCTGTTCATTATTTTAACCGCTGTGCGCTATTTCATTCTGGGATGCGAAACAATAACGGGTATTCTCTACGCTACCGCCGTCTTTGGTTCTTTAGCGGCGGCTTGGTATAGTGTAGCCAAGAGTTGCTCTATGCGAGATAGTGATCTTTTTGGTATAGTTACCGGTATTCTTCCCCCTAATATTAATGATCAAGGACCGATGACCTGCGTTTATCAAGGATAATCACAGGTAGGTTCGCTTAAAATACTTACAGTATTTTAAGCCCTGCGTATATCAAGGATAATCACAGGTAGGTTCGCTTAAACTACTTACTTCCCCAGCAGCTTACGCAAAAGACCCAAGTGACGATGAAAATGTTGTAAACTACTCTGACTTACTAAGCCCACTTCGGTAGAAAGTTTAATCTTTAGAAAAAATTCTGCCCAATGCGCTTTAATATCTACAGACTTGTATAACTCGGGTAACATATCCAGCGTTATATTGGACTGAATATCACGACTTAAATTCACTTCTTCGTGAAGATTATACAACCATTTTCTCACGGCTTCACGTAGCGTATAACCTCGCATCTGAGAAAATGTGTCAAGGGGATGTTTTTTTCGGTAAGCTTGATAATGACTACGACAGAGAGCGCAAGGCATAATCTTTTCAAGATCTTTTAAAAGGAACACCATTTCGTTTGCTTCATCCGCCGCCATCATCGGAACGTACTGGTTACCTATGTACTCTGCCAAGCCATGTAGAATTTGCCATAATGGAGGGCCCCAATCTTTATTGCTCGGCATACTTCTGAAAGAAAGAAATAATCAGTAGCGTTAAGCTAAACGCAACGTATTAAATTTGAACTCCATCGCGACGGTTTCAAGCGTAACTTTATGGAATCGAAAACGCATACTGTACCTAAACCTCTTTGGGATGCCCTGGAAGGGGCTTTTCAAAAGAAGATACGGGAATTGATTAAAGATATTGCGACTACCTGTCGCCAATCCGAAAAACCTCTCTGGGATGCGTATCGCCAATCCAAACACACTGTTCAACTTCTTGATTTAGCTGAACCTACAGATGGGATCTATGAGTGTGAAGCTCTTTGTACAAATACCCAAGTATACACCCGATGCCGTAAAACCGTGGTGTTTGGACAGAAATTCTGCGCCGAACACGAGTATTATCATGAACCGCCTACGTCGGCTTTACCTCTCCTCCAACGTTGTATTAGCGATACTCATGAACGATTCTTTATACACAAAGAAACAAATAGTGTTTATGATCATGAATATAATAAAATAGGATTATTTAAAGATAACCGTATTGAATTATTCGAAATTGTGGATTAATGACGATATTTTCGGGTGGGGTACACCATGACGGAGGGTCTTTTCATCGTTTTCCGTTTGAGCTTTTTTTCAAAGAAAGTTTTGTATTTAATTAACATTTTGGGTGTAAAGACGAATCGTTTTCTGCTTCTGGATAGAGGAAAGCGTTTTCCTTTACTCATTCTTTTTAATGTAAGCCGTTGCGACATTTCCTATTCATGCTTAAACAAAAAAAATAATGATTCATTATGGAGGCAAATCGTTTTGCTTTAGGAAAAAGAATTCCACCCGAAAGAAAAGAGGAGAAACAAAAATTACAAGCCTTGTTGAAAAAGTCCAAACGGAAACTCCAACCGCAACCACCTTTAAAGACTTGGCGCATACTTCCCACTCGCTGTTCTCCGGAGGGAATATCTTTCACTATTGATACACTTCAAGGGAATACCTATCTAGAAAAAAAAAGAAGTCTGCAAAGACGTTTGGATTCACTAGAGAAAAAAAATAATTTTTTGTTCAATACCCAAAAGATTCAAGAACAACACCAGAATTTCTTAACTTACTA
>JACCDX011840854.1_pt1 | contig 18786 bp, 26 predicted proteins | sample 7449681 | NCBI WGS metagenome assembly JACCDX01 (sample SAMN15323450, study PRJNA562643) | freshwater metagenome | isolation source: river surface water | place: USA:Blue River Watershed | collected 2017-08-18
AAAGAGTATATAGATCGAGATGCAGGTGGATGGCTCGATCCCGAGGAGATATACGAACGCTGGCCCTACGTTGAGTGGAATGAAGACGGAGAAGAAGAATACAGATACCGTTTAAAAACTAAACCAGAGGTCTTACATGCTGAGTCAAACGCTATTGCAAAATTGGCGAAGTCTAACAACAGTGGTCTTGGGGCCGACCTATTTGTCACTCACAGTCCTTGCCTCGACTGTGCCAAGCTCATTTACCAGTCTGGCATTAGTCGTGTATGGTATGGTGCTAACTATAGAGATGATGCAGGAATTAAATTCCTCGAAAAGTCGGGCGTAGAAGTTAAACAAATAGGAGAATAATATGCCAAAACGTATTTTAATTATGGGATTACCCGGAGCAGGTAAAACCTATTTTGCTGAAAGACTTAAAAAATATTTAGAAGAGTTTTCCAATATAGATAATATGCCGGCAGAAGCAATGACTCATTTAGAGTGGCCACCGTCAGATTGGAAGGCCAAGGTAGATTGGTTTAACGCAGACGATGTGCGTAGACGCTTCAATGACTGGGACTTTAGTAAAGAAGGGCGTATTCGTCAAAGTTTGCGTATGTTAGAGTTTGCACTAAAATGCACAGGAGATTTTGTAATCTGTGACTTTGTTGCACCTTTACCGGAAATGCGTAACAACTTTAAAGCAGACTGGACTATCTGGATTGACACTATTGAAGCCAGTCGATATGAAGATACTAATAAAGCATTTGTACCACCTGACGTTTATGATTTTCGTATCACAGAACAAAATGCTGAAAAGTGGGTGGAGTTTGTAGGAAGGCATATTTTAGATAATAAGCGTAGACCTACATTTAATTGGCAACAGGAAACTGTTCAGATGTTAGGTAGATGGCAACCTTGGCATGCTGGTCACCGTGCTTTGTTTGAACGTGCTATTGCCAAGACTGGTCAAGTAGTTATTCAGATCCGAGACTGTCAAGGATGGCAGGGCAGTAATCCTTTTGCCATTGAGCAAGTGAAGAATTTTATTCGAAGAGATCTAGATCCTTTATATCAAGGTCAATACGAAATCCAAGTTGTACCCAACATTGTTAACATCACATATGGTAGAGACGTCGGCTATAAGATCGAACAGGAAACCTTCGACGAAGCCGTACACAATATCAGTGCAACTAAGATTAGAAAAGAAACGGGTTTAAAATAAACAAATAGGGGCTTAAGGCCCCTATTTTTTATTCACCGTACACAGATAATACTTCTTTGACAGCTTGATGTCTTTCGATATCGCGTCTATCAAAGTGTTGTAAATCAATGCACTTTAAATCTTTGTGCAGATCAATTTGTCGTATAAAATCAATTAGTCCATTGTCCTCCAATCTGTCTGCCTGGTGTAGGTCTCCAGTGACTACCATTTTAGAACCTTCTCCTAATCGTGTGAGCAACATTTTCATTTGATTAGGTGTAGCGTTTTGCATTTCGTCTGCTATAATATATGCGTTTTTAAAAGTTCTACCTCGCATATATGCTAATGGACTAATTTCAATAACGCCCTCGTTAATCATGTTTTCTATGTCTTTTTTAAGATAATATTCTCCTAGAACATCAAAGATAGGTCTTGTCCAGGGTGCCATCTTTTCCTGCATGGTTCCCGGTAAAAACCCTAGATCTTCATCCACTGACACGGCGGGACGAGTAACAACAATTTTATCATACTTGCCTTCTTGGAACAATTTAATACCCACTTGTACAGCCAGCATAGTTTTACCCGTACCAGCAGGACCTACAGCAAAAACAATGTTCTTGCTGTCATCTTGTAGTTTTTCTAGGTATTCTTTTTGATGGCTGTTTCGTGCATACAACGAAACACGCTGCTTCTTTTGAGGAAGGTATGTATTAAAATCGATCACGTTTACTTCTGATGTAAAGCGTTTCTTCACTCTTTTACTCATCTAGTTCTCCTACTTTAAAGTAAAGTAGGACTTGTAGGGACCGCCCATCCATACAGAGGTCCTACAGCTTTATTTACTATAATCAGCAAAAAGGTAAACCCAAATGGTTTGTTTTTAGGTCAACTAAATAAAGTAGTAAATTTACGAGCACAATATGGCTGATATTTTAGAAGTTATTAAAAACATAGAAAGTTTATACAGTAATAATACCGCGTTAAGCGTCTTAAAAGACTATGAACGTGTATTAGAATCGCTGGACATCTACGTCTATGAAAATTGGTTACAAGGCGAATTACTTGAAGGACCTCGTGTTGACCGACATTGGGTAACCTGCAAGTTTATGTGGCCTAAAGAAAACATGCCTAATCCTAGGGCAGCAAAACGATTATTTGAACATGAATGTAGAGTTAAGTTTGAAGAAAGTTTTATTATAAAACCAAGAAGAATTGAAAGTCCTGACGATTTCCGTCCGGGTACAAAGAAAGGCAAACTAGATCGTCATCCTATCTGGGTGGTAACTATTGCCATGCCTAAGAAACTAGTCTTTGATATGTTTGAAGGGCACATGGACAAATTGCGTAAAGAGCGTTTTGGCCGTAATAGTAGAGTTGATGCTAGTCAAGAACAACCTGGCACAGAGCCGGCAGCAGTTCCAGCTATGGGCGGTGCTCCGGCTGCAGGTGCACCACCGGCGGCAACGCCAGCAACTCCTGGAGCACCAGCATGATATTAAACGAAGACTTACGTGCCAATGATCTACGCTATCTAGTTGACAATGTTTTTGAAATAGATAGCTATTCTAGCAAGATGGGCAAAGACCACGATATATCTGTAATATCATTTAATGTTAGAAGTAAAGAAGCTGCAGAAGACCTTGAAAGTTTTATTGAAAAAGGTTACAAGTTTGTGTTAGATGCAGATGTCAGCCCTGGAGAAGTCAAAGAAGGCAAGTTCAAAGTTTTCGTTGAAATGGAGCGAGACAAAGATCTTAGCACAAAAATTGTAGAAATCTTAGACGGTGTTAAAAAATTATCTGCTAATGAAGATTTTAGATTTAGATATTATAGAAGTTTTAAATCTGAGGCTGCTGATAAAGAAACTTTAGAAAACATTGTTCCAACAACTCCTAGTCAATATGAAATGAGAGTTGATGAAGCAAGGACAGAAAATGTGGATAACTTTTTTAATGAAAGTTATCTTGAAAGCATTGAACTCGATCAAAACATAGTTAGTTTAAAGAAACCTTTTCATGGGAGTCTTGACCTAATTATCAACGACTTTGGTCCTAAACAAAGAATTTTTGAGTCTTTGATCGGCCCATCTCAAATTGGCTCTACTGATATTTCAGAAATTTTATATCTTACTAAATTTATCGGGCCTTATGATGTACAAAAGGTCAGTGATCAGTTTATTATTGAAAACAAGGGCTATGCACTTGTTGCTCAAATAAGGAAATAAAATATGTGGCAAATTACTTGGATGTTAAGTTTATTACCTGATTGGTTTTGGACACTGGTGCTCATTGCCGGTATTATCGGAGCTCTGGCTGCGTGGGTACTAACCTTTGTGCCTTTTGTATCAAAATATCGACTACCGATGACTGTAGGCAGTGTGTTACTGTTATTAACCGGAGTATACTTCCAAGGAGTTATTGCCAATGAAGCAAAATGGCAGGCTAAAATGGATGAACTTGAGGCTCAGGTTGTAAAAGCAGAAGCAGCAGCCAAAGAGAAAAATGTTGAAGTGCAGAAAGAAATTGTCTACAAGGACAGAGTTGTAAAAGAAAAAGGTCAAACTCAAATTCAATACATTGACAGAGAAATTGTTAAGAAAGAAGAAATTGTCAAATATATTGAAAATTGCCCTGTACCTAAAGATATCATCGACGAACACAATAAAGCAGCCGCTAAAGGAGAAAAGAAATGAAACTAGTCATTACTTTAATGTTAACGGCCATGCTTAGTGGATGCGGATTGTTTACAAAGTTTTTACCTGCTAAACCTAAATTTCCAGAACCTATACCTGAATTAACACAACCTTGTCCCGATTTAAAACAAATCGAAGGCGATAAAGTAGCTATCACTGAATTATTAAAATCTGTAGTACATAACTATACGCTATATTACCAGTGCTCGCTAAAAAATGACGGTTGGAATGACTGGTACAAAAAGCAAAAAGAGATCTACGATAAAATCAAATAATGCAAGGACAGCAACTTAAAAAACCCAACTAAATGGTTAAATATACTGAAGGAGCAAACAATGTCATTAGTTGATTCAGTATTAAAGTTAGTAAACAAAACACCAAAAGATTCGGAAGCACCAAAGCCTCCAGTTGGCTCACGTAGCGAACGTGAAGCAAAAATCAAAGACAAAGCAGGTATGGTTATTTCCGTATTTGCACTTTTTCTAGCAATCAATGCATGGTATGGCGGCAAATTATCTAGCACAGTATTAAACAATACACTAGGTGCTAATAACACATGGGCACAGTATCAAGCTAAAGCAGGTCGTGGTGTAAGCTACGAAATTGCCGCAAAGACTACCAATGATCCAAAATTAAAAGCAGAGTTCCAGGCAGAGAAAGAACGCATGGACGTTGACAAGAAAGAGCTTGCCGAAAAAGCTCGTGCTATGGAAGCAGCTCGTGACGAAGCTAAAAAGTCTAGCCCATGGATTGGTTACGCAAGTACAGCATACCAACTAGCTATTGTTGTTCTATCAGCAAGTATTCTTGCTGTTAGTATGGCCATGTTTTGGGGCAGTTTTATAGTAGCAGGCATTGGTGTACTATTAAGTGCCCAAGGTGTATTGCTGTTCATGTAAACTATTTAGGGGCGAATAATGAGCGAAAAAGATTATAAAAAATTAAGCGATAGTGAAAAGAAAAAAGAAGATTGGATGAACAGCAAATGGCGTCCTGCAATGGGATGGATGTACATGCTGGTTTGTATCATGGACTTTGTGTTGTTTCCCATACTGTGGTCTTTGGTGCAGTCTTTGGGCAAAGGACAGGTTAACATGCAGTGGCAACCATTGACCCTACAAGGTGCTGGCTTATTCCACATTGCAATGGGTGCTGTTCTTGGATTGGCTGCATATGGTCGAACACAGGAAAAGTTAGGAGGAGCAAACAATGGCGGAATCAGTTTACCAGCGAATGTCGGAACAACATATACGCCTCCTCAGGCAAGCGGACAGCCAGGTGCCGGTAACTTTAGTTCACCAGCAGCAGTTTCAGGCTCTTGGGGATCACAACCAATGGGCGGCGGCTCCTTTGGTAGTCCAGCAACATCAATGGGCGGCAGCTTTGGAGGTTCAGGCGGATTCGGTGCACCAGCATCGGGCATGCCAGCTATAAACAAACGTCCAATGGGACCTGCACAGCCAATTGATGACGGTTTTATGCCTCCAAGAGATTGACAAAGTCCGATTAAAATTGTATAATTAGTAGTATGAACTACTACGAAATTTTAGGTGTCAATGAAAGTGCCAGTCAGGATGATATAAAAAGAGCTTACAAAAAGCTCGCAATGAAACATCATCCTGACCGTGGCGGTGATGAAAAGAAGTTTCAAGAAATATCACAGGCCTACGACACCATAGGCGATCCAACTAAACGACAAGCATACGATCATGAGCGACTACACCGTCCTCATATTCATATTCGCACAGGCGGCTTTGGTGGATTTGAAGATATCTTTGGCCATGCATTTAATTTCGGTCAACACTCTGGGCCGTGGGATCCTTTTACCCAACATATAAGAAAAAACAGAGATTTAAATATTAATTGCAAAGTATCTTTTAAAGACAGCTTTGTAGGTAAACAGCTAGAAGCCACATATACATTACCTTCTGGTAAAAAACAAACTGTGGCCATTAATATTCCTCCTGGCATTAATCACGGACAAACTATACGTTATCAAGGTCTAGGTGATGATGCTCATCCAACTCTTCCACGTGGCGATTTAAATGTTACTGTGCTAGTCGAACACGATCCATTGTATCAAAGAGTCGGCGATAACATAATTTTTACACTTCAAGTTTCTGTATTCGAAGCTATGATCGGATGTAGCAAAAAGATTCAGTCATTGGACGGCACTAAATTAGATTTAAAGATCCGTGCAGGCACACAACACGGCACTGAGTTTGTTTGCAAAGGTCGCGGATTTAACAATTCAACCAACGGACGGATTGGAGATCTTCTTGTTAAGGTTGATGTACAAGTGCCCGAAGTAACTGATATTATCTTAGTCGACCGTGTGCTAAAACTTCAAAATGAATTTAATAATCAAGTTAAATCAACTAGTTGACCTGCAAAATTAAATCTGCTATAATTAACTTAATCTTGTTTTAAAAGGAAAATAAAATGGTAGAACCAAGTAGCGAACTGCAAATGGTGTTTGATAAAGCCATCGATGTTGCTAAAAAATTGAATCACGAGTATATTACATTAGAACATCTTTGTTTTGCCATGTTATGCGAAGAATCATTTAGCAAATGTATTTCTGGATTTGGCAGTGATCCAGATTACATTCGGAAGAATCTCGAACACTATCTAAAAAATAAATTAACCGAGATTATCATTGAAGAAGGTGTAACTAAACCAAAGAAAACACAGGCTGTAGAACGTGTGCTTAATCGTGCGTTCACACAAGTGTTGTTTAACGGTCGTCAAAAGATTGAATGCACTGATGTGTTTCTTGCAATTATGAGCGAGAAAAAATCATTTGCATTTTACTACATCCAACAAGCAAACATCGACAAAGATAAGTTTGCTGATTATTTGAACAATGAGCTTGACAGTACCGATGAAGAAACAGAAGGTCAAGCATCCAAAGCACTAAAAGCATTTACTACTAACCTAAATGAGTCAGTGACCAAGGGCAAAGTAGATCCTGTTATTGGTCGCGTAGACGAGTTAGAAAATATTGCACTAGCACTAGGACGCCGTAGCAAAAACAACGTTATCCTTGTTGGCGATCCCGGTGTAGGTAAAACTGCCATTGCTGAAGGTCTTGCATTTAACATTGTAAATGGTGCAGTGCCCGAGTTCCTTAAAAATTACACAGTGTATAACTTAGACATTAGTGCTATGTTAGCCGGTAGTAAGTATCGTGGTGACTTTGAAGAACGTTTCAAATTAGTGTTAGCTGCCTTGCAAAAGAAAGGCAAGACTGTGCTGTTCATCGACGAAGCACATATGATCAGTGGTGCTGGTTCGGCCAGCAATGGTGCCAACGATCTTGCTAACATGATGAAGCCTGCATTGAGTAAAGGCAATATTAAAGTTATTGCTAGTACAACTTGGGAAGAATATCGCAAGCACTTTGAAAAGGATCGTGCATTGATGCGTCGATTCCAACGTATCACAGTTGAAGAGCCAAGTTCGGAAATGACTTTGCAAATCCTCAAAGGTATTCGCAAGTATTACGAACAGTATCACAATGTAAAGATCAAAGACGATGCTATACAAGCGGCTATTAAACTGTCAGTGAAATATCAAGCAGATAAAAAATTGCCGGATAAGGCCATTGACTTAATCGATTGTGCGTGTAGTCGATTTAATATTAAAAATGCAGACGAACGTGTTATCGGAGAAACTGAAATTCAATTCGAACTCAGCAAGATAGTACAAATGCCTGCAGAAGTTATCATGGAGTCTGAGTCTAGTAATCTAAGCAGTCTAATGGGTAATCTTCAAGGAGAAGTATACGGACAGGATTCTGCTATTGAAAGTGTAGTAGATAAAATTCTTGTGGCTCGTGCTGGCCTTAAACCTGAAAACAAACCTGTGGGTAGTTTTGTATTCATGGGGCCAACTGGTTGTGGTAAAACAGAAACGGCCAAAGCATTGTCCAAGCACCTTGGTGTTAAGTTACTGCGTTTTGATATGAGTGAGTATCAAGAAAAACACAGTGTAAGTAAGTTGATTGGTAGCCCTCCAGGTTATGTAGGCTTCGAAGAAAATGCTGGCTTGTTGATTACACAGATTCAAGAGAATCCTAACGCTGTGCTGTTGTTCGACGAAGTTGAAAAATCACATCCTGATGTTTCTACTATCTTGTTGCAAATGATGGACAACGGATTTATCACAGGCAGCAATGGCAAGAAAGCAGATTGCCGTAATATTGTGTTAATTTTAACTACCAATGCCGGTGCACAATCCAACGAAAAGAATAACATTGGATTTGGCAAGCAAGAAAAAGACTACAGCGATGCTGACTTAAAGAAATTCTTTGCACCTGAATTTAGAAATAGACTTGATGCAATTATTACATTTAACAAGCTCAGCAAAGAAACTATGATCAAAGTAGTTGGCAAATTTATGGTCGAACTTAGAGATCAAGTACGTGATAAGGGTGTTAAGATTAAACTCCGAGACGATGCCATTGATTGGTTAGTTAAACAAGGATTTGATAGTAAGATGGGTGCAAGACCACTGCAACGTGTTATTGACAAGGAAATTAAACGTCCGTTGGCCAAGATGATGCTATTCGGAGAATTAAAGAATGGTGGTATTGTAACTATTGGTGTTGATGCTGATCAATTGGTATTAACGCCAAAAATTAAAGTTCCTAAGCTAGAGTATTATGAACAAGATTCATCCACTGATCAAAGTTAAGAACAGTCAAAAACTTTTTGATAATCAATACAAGTATAAAACGGTAATTGTTTGTCCAGCGGCAGCATGGTTTAGAAGTAAAAATCTAGACCATGCTGAAGAGATGCTGAGTCAATGTCATACAGGTAAACTGCAAAAATATCAATGGCTTAATATCAAGTCTCCCGAGGACTATGAATATTCGATGAAAGTTTTAGAAAATTTTAAAAATCTTTCAGATTATCATCTAAGAATTGAACAGCCATTTTTAAGTTTTTATACCAATGATTATAAATCTGCGGTAGATCTAGCTAATTTAGATCCGTTAAGAACAAAATATGTGTGTATTCCTCCTGAGAACTTTGCCATTAAAACTGACGAAATTGTACTTAAACGTGTCCCATACGGTTATAAAGTAACTGTGGGCAGAACTAAAAACAACTACAGAAGCTTTGTTGAATGGAGTGATAAGTCAAATAAAATTAAAATGACTAAAACCTGTAAACTAAATCTATGTAAAGATCGTAGTTGGGGCGGATTTTATTTTTATGTAAAAGATGATCTTACTATGACCATGGTTAATGTGTTTATAGGCAGTGATATTGCAAGAATCGATAAAGTAATAAACCTAACTAAATAACTATTATGCCAGTATTGAGTAGCACATTAGTTTCAAGTAACACCCACCCATCTGATAGCTCAGTGGTTACAATCACCAGCGACAAGTTCAAAGGTGACGGTTACTACGGCCGCAGTGACGGATTACACACCGTTCAACTAAAATTTACAGGATTTATTGGCACATTTGTCATGCAAGGATCACTGGCATTAGATCCTGCGGCTGCTGATTGGTTTGATGTAGATGGCACTGATCTAGATTATAACACCAATACTGACGTATCAATTATTCAAAACTTCACAGGCAATTTTGTTTGGCTACGCTGTGTTATCACTTACACAGACGGAACTGTGAACTTTGTTCTACTAAACCACTAACCTAATCTTAAATCAACGATAAATAATGCATAATCGTCTTTTCGATGGTGCAAATTTATGAAAATATTTGAGATTTTTAGTCATGATTCCGAAGAAGCATTTGCTCCTAGCTTTGATCTAGGAGATGATCTACAATGCTTCATGAACAACGACCCTGATTTTTACAGAAAAAATTACTATCCTTTTATCATTAGGTTGAAAGAAGCCAAGGCCAGCAAAACTAAATTTACTGCTCGAGCATTTGAGGCCATGGTAAAACATGCTTATAAAGTATATAAAGAAACATTTACACAAGAACAAAATCTCCCTATTGAATTAGAAGATGATCTAGTAAAAGATATCTGTGAAAATCTATATCGAACTGAATTAAAAAATATCGAAGAGGGACACTATGACGATCTTAAATGAAGGCGGTAACGAATTTAAGTTTGTCGACGGTTCTAATGCCACCAAACAAAATGCCAGCAGCGAAGAAGCCATGTCTGCAATGCAGGCATTAGGACAAGAGATAGATATTCCTTTAGAAAATTATGCTGCCGGTAGTATTATCTATCCAGGTGCAGAAACTGGCGATGCTGACAGTGTACTAGACCCGTTAGACTTCATGAAACCCAGTGACAATGTAAAATCACCTAAAGAAGCACAAGACGAATTTAGAGAATGGCTAGGTAAAAAGTTACGCTCTGCTGGATATGACTATCTTGAAAAGAAAGATAAAATCACTGGCCTAGGAAAGTTTTTTAAAATCAGCGGAGACGGACTAACAGTTTGCACACAAATACCTCAGTCCGAAGAATGGTTCCAAGTTGATCTTGACATTTCAGAACCCAAGCAAGGAAAGTTCATGCTTTGGAGTCGTAGAGGGGAACCAAACCCACTAGGCACTCCAAAAGATGCTAGAGCCAAAGGTGCATTTCGTCACATTCTTCTAACGGAGATTGGCAGAGTTATTGTAACTCCAGAACACCCACAAGGCCTAAGTTGGAGTTATAAGAACGGACTCCTTGATCGTGCAACCAACGAAGTTGTCAGCAAAGACCCCGACGAAATAGCAGATATACTATTCGGCGGCACTGCTTCAGACCTTGACAATATCAACACTAACCTTGCTAAGTTTAAGCAAACACACTCTGACAAATACAATGATGTAATTGCTAAAGTAAACTCTGGATTAGAAAAATATAAAACACAGTATCGTTTAAAAGAAAATCATCCAGTAGGAACTGTTCAGTGGTTTTCACAAATTAAGAGTATGTTTGCATGAGAGCTCGTGAATTTTTAAAAGAGGCAGCACCTCCTAGTATTGGTCGAAAATATCAACACATTGAAGACCTTGTGTTTACCAACGGCAGTCAAGGCGGTATTCATGCAGTAGAACGTATGCGTTCAATGACTACACAAGGTGGAACCATTGAATTAAAATGGGACGGTAGTCCTGTAGTATATTGGGGCAAGCAAGATGGCGTGTTTATGATGATTCCTAAAAATGCCTGGGAATACCTTAAACGTGGCAAGACACAGTTAGATAACGGTGTTAGTACAGCACCGACAAGTCCCGACGAAGTTAGTGCATTTTTATTAGGCACAGGCAAAGCCGATCCTGAGAAAGAAGCTCAACGCAGACAATATGCCAAACAGTTATCTAGCTTATGGTCATACTTTGAACAGGCCAGTCCAGAAAGTGGATTCGTCGAAGGCGGATTACTTTTTTATCCTGGAACTAAACCAGACGGCAAAACAGCCAAGGCTGTGCTAAACAAAGAAACTGGCGAATACGAATTTACACCTAACATTACTACATTTCACATTGGCAAGGACAGCGATCTAGGTCAAAGGATCAAAGGTGCCAAAGTTATGGTTGCAGCCACAGGATTCTACGAAGGTCTTGGTAGCAGTGATGAAGGTAGATTGCCGGATGCAGAAAGTCTATCCACCAATGATGTTATTGTGCAAGGAACAACTTATGTTGAAGATGCACCGGGATTAGAATCTTCAGACCTAGACGAAGTTGAACAATTCATTTCCAGTAATGCACAGTTAATCGATAACTTCCTCGCGGCCAAACCAGGCTTGAGCAAACCCGGTGATATACTTTATAAATTCTATAATCAAAATCTTCGTATACCTGGTGTTAAACAAAAGTTTGTTGATTGGGTTAATACCAATGTCAGTCAAGGACAGGGTCAAAAGATTCTAGCAGATCAAGCCGGATTAGATGCCGTGCTTAATGCTGTGGAACGTTTAACCAATGCTAAACTTGAAATGATTCAAGGGCTAAGTGCTGGTACACACAGCGGCATTAGACAAACTAAACCCGAAGGATATGTTCAAGCACATCCCGGAGGAAAATTTAAAAGCGATCTGCCGGGACAGTTCGTTAAAGCCATTGATCAAGGCAACTGGGCACCAAGGAAAGATTAATATGTTATTACGTCAACTGTTTGAAGCAATAGATAGAACTGGCGAAGGCAGCACTGCTGTAGTAGGCTGGGGTCGCGGCATGGGTCACAAAGGACATATGATGCTGGCCAGCAGTGTGATTACACAAGCAGAAAAGCTAGGCGGAGATCCTTACTTTGTTGTTAGCAGAACCTATGGTCCAGACGATCCGTTGCAGCCCGAAGAAAAACTAGCAATCTATCGTAAAGTGTTTCCAGATAAAGGTCATATTTTTCAAACTGCCACAGACGAATTACCAGACTTAACTCGTGTGCTAGGAGACTTAAACAGTCAAGGTTACAAAAATGCCGTAGTAGTTGTAGGTGCAGATCAAAAGGCGGCGTTTCAATATTTGAATGCCTACAATGGCAAACCTAATAAGAAAGGCGATATTCCATTTAACTTTGACAGTTTAAATGTTATTAGTCGTCAAGAAACTGGAGATCCTAGTGCCGGTGAAGAAGGCCCACGTGCTACACCAATGCGTCAAATTTTAATGGATCCTTCAAAGAGCGAACAAGAACAATTTGCAGTTTGGCGTGATGCTATGAGCTCCGAACTCAGTGATGAAGAAGTCATGGATTTAATGCAGAAAGCTAAATCACGTATGACACAGATGGCTGCAGACAAACCTGTTAAAAAGGCCAAGAAGGCTGCAGTATAACATGGATGAGTTGGAATATATTAAGAAGCTGGCAGGCATTAATGAATTTAAAGGCTTTCAACCGGTAAATATAGAGAACATCAGTCATACGGCTGCGGCAATTAAACAGAAAGAAAAAGATCTAGGCCTAAAGCCTGGAGACAAGGATTGGTTTAAACTGTGGTTTACATTGCCGTATATGACTGGCAGTGTTAACAGTCATTTTAGAGGACGCAAGAAGTGAAGCTACGAGAATTGTTTGAAGTAAAGGCAGGTAAAGTTGGTAAACGATACCAAGAGCCTACTCGTGGTCTTAACACATTTGGCGATGCTGAAAAAGCCAACAGCGATTACACACAATATCGATTAGGCCTAGCATTGGCCTGCTCCGATGGAGTTAATCCCATAGACATTGATCCCAAGACGTGGCACGGCAAAAGAAAAACTGCACATCCTTACACTGAAGAAGAGCAGGCCATGTTGAATCAAAGTTACAAGATAGTTGGTGCTAGCCACAAAGATCTTAACAAAGGTGACATGCGTAGTCAAGAATTAGATACTACTAATATTGTTAGTCCTGTGGCAAAACCTAAAAGGAACAAATACGGCGTATGAAAATCCATGAAATATTAGCAGAACAAGCTGTAGCAGAAAAATGGAGCCAGAAATATAAGAGCTCTATTAACTGCTCTAACCCTAAGGGTTTTAGTCAACGAGCCCATTGTGCCGGCAAAAAGAAAAACGAAGATCTACATCAAGAATTCGATATGATTGAAAACATCATTTTACAGATTGCCGAACGAAACCAAGTTGACGCAGAAATAGTATGGGAAGATTTAGAATCACTCACAGACGACGAACTGTATGTGTTTGCTGTTACAACTCCGATTATGGAGGATTGGCAAAAGGCCAACAAGCGTGATAGAACAGATGGCATGAGTCAAAAAGCTGTGAATGCTTATCGTAGAGAGAATCCAGGAAGTAAGTTAAAGACTGCGGTTACTACTAAACCCAGTAAGTTAAAGAAGGGTAGTAAGGCCAGTAAACGTCGAAGCAGCTATTGCTCACGCTCACGTGGTCAAATGAAAATGCACAGCATTAGTTGTTCTAAAACTCCAGACAAGGCAATTTGCAAAGCACGTAGACGTTGGAACTGCTAATGAGAGCAAAAGAATTTACTGAAAGTGCAGGGGACTACGGCAATGTTCCAACAGGACCCGGGCCACAACTAATTCCATTCCCCCAAGGAACAACCATGGTAGACGTCAGTGACATCTATGACTGGTATAAACTTGGCATGGTTATCAGCGACTTAGACGACGCAGATCCTCGAAAATTTAATCAAGGTGCACCGCACACAATTCTAGCATTTGGCAGCGAAGAAGAAGAACATAAAATGTTACCTTTGCTTAAACGCCTAGGACTAGGACTACACGATATAGACAAGCCCGAAGATGTGCAAAAAGCATATCGTGCATCTGATGCATTAGAAGGCTTGGAAGAAAACTTTGCCGATGGACGCAATCCCCAAGACAAAGGTGATGCTAAACGTCACGGTATTAATACCAAAGCATCAGTAAGTAGTCTACGTAAGACTGCTAAACAAGGCGGACGCAAAGGACAACTAGCACACTGGCTAGCTAATATGAAGGCCGGAAGAGCTAAGAAAAAATGAAAATTTTTGAACTGTTAAAAGAAGCAGGACCGTCAAAGATCGATCAAGAAAAATTCGATCAAACCATGGCTAGATTGTCAGGAAATGCTCCTGCGGCTAACTTACCTACTCCTGCAGTCACAGCTAATCCATCTACTGTACCTGTTAAAAAAACTAATGCACCACCGGCCAAGCCTGCAGCTAAACCATATGTTCCTGTAACCAATAGTCCTTTTGAGCTAGCTATACGCCAAGCAGCTATATCTGCTAAACTTTTAGGTGCAGAGTTGGCAGCATTTATGGGACAGTGTGCTCACGAGAGTGCTAAGTTCACCACTACAAAAGAATTTGCAGATGGCAGTCAATACGAAGGACGTAAAGACCTCGGAAACATATATCCAGGCGATGGTGTAAAATACAAAGGTCGTGGATTTATACAAATTACTGGTCGTGCAAATTACACTGCAGCAGCCAAAGATTTAGGCATTGATTTAGTTAATCGTCCTGAACTAGCAGAACGACCAGATATTGCTATTAAAGTTAGTATATGGTATTGGAAGAACAGAGTTCGTCCTAGAATTACTAATTTTAACAACACCAAAGCTGTTACTAAAACAGTTAATGGCGGTTTAAACGGGTTAGCTGCAAGGGAAAAATACACACAACACTTCAAGGCTGCAAACACTAGTCAAGTCAAAGCCGTTAAAAAATAACTCAAACTGTGGTAAATATAGCATAAGGAATTTATGCCATGTTTGAGTTCGATTTTACTGTTGAAAAATTAGCAAAGTGCATTCATAAGAATAAAAACCCACAATTGTGGTATGATGCGTTCTGTGAATATTTTCCAGCTTTTGGAATTACTACACCTGCCCGTGTTGCAGGATTTGTTGCACAATGCCAACACGAAAGTTTAGATTTTACTATACTACAAGAAAATTTAAATTATGGTGCAAAAGGTCTTAGAGGCCTATTCAGCAAATACTTCCCCAATGATGAACTAGCTCGTCAATACGAGCGTAAGCCTGAAATGATTGCTAATAAGATCTATGGCGGACGCATGGGCAATGGTCCAGAGGCCAGTGGTGACGGATGGCGTTACAGAGGTCGTGGCATTGTACAAATCACCGGACGTAGCAATTACACACAATGCAGTCGTGATTTGTTCGGCGATGATACATTGGCCAATGATCCGGATCTACTAAGAGAACCTATGTGGGCTACGCTAAGTGCTTGCTGGTTCTGGCATAAAAATCAATTAAACCAATGGTGCGACCAAGGTGACATGCAAACACTAACTAAAAAGATCAACGGTGGATTTATCGGCATCGAAGATCGTATTCATCATTGGAACATTGCTCTTGACATTATGGAAGCTGAATAATGCTGATTAGACAAATATTAGAACACAAAAAAGGCGTCAAGGCTGTTAAGTATAACAAAAAGCCTAAGGCACATACACCTGCTGAAGAACGTAAAGTCATAGGACCCGATGTCCCCAAAAAGAAAGAACAAGGTGTAGCAGAGTCAGGAATGTATAGACGACCAGGAAGTCAATCAGCCTACGATAGAGACTATGCAAGCAGTGTAAGCGGTATGGGTCGTCGTGAAAGAGATATGAGTGACGAAGCTAACTTACTTTACATCTACAAAGACGGTCGTGTTAAACAACGTATGGTTTCGAACAGTGTAGAACGCGAAGCAAGGGCAGAAGGTTTTAGAGACACTCCTGAACAAGCATTGAAAATGCATGGTATTATCCGCAGTAAATTTAAACCAGGTAAGTGGGTACAAAAACAAGGCGACCAATGGGTAGAAGTTCATCCGTTTGGTAAGCCAGATGATATTGCAGAAACGGCTACTCCTGGTGCTACTTCGGCAGGTAATGTAGCAACCTTAGGCATGAATCCTAAACTAAGTCCAGGGCCGGCTAGAGGTAAAAAAAGTTATACAGGTTCACCGGGCAAATCGGGCACAAAAGCTCCACCGCAGCCCAAGGTCATACAACCTAAAGGTAAGAATGGCACAGCTAAGAATGCACTTGATATGAAGTCAAACATTTTCGGCGGCGGTAAAGCGATCAAACGTAAATAAATATATAGATAACGGAGTTACAAATGCACCCAATGCACCAAAAGCCAGAAAATGATCACGAAGCAGCCATGGCTAGAGCTGACTTATACAAACTAGCCCAATATAGTGCCAAACTATTTAAGATGATCCAAGAAGGTCAGCCCTTAGAAGGTTGGGTACAAGCTAAAATTACTAAAGCTGCAGATTATGTTTCCAGCGTTTATCATTTCATGGCCTACGAAATGAAAGTCAGCGAATACGGCGAAGCATTAGAAAATGCTGAAGTTTATGAAAGTGAACTCCGTGACCAACTTCACCAAAAATTATTAGAAGCCAAGGAAAAAGTTAAGGCATTGAAAAAAGCCGATGCTATAAAACACAAGTCTCACAAAACTGATAAAGACCTTGAAGAAATGCGTCAACAGGCCAATGAAGAAAAATCTTCAACTGGTGGCGAAATTGATCGTTCAAAGAAAGGTGTTACTAAGCACACACAAAATCCAGATCGCTTCAGCGACGAGCCACACACTGAACCAAAGAGTCAAGCTAAGAGTAAATCTGCTGCCGAGAAGAAAGGCGATCAAGCCGCTGACCGAGCAGAAGAGAAAGAAGGCAAGAACTGGGAAAAGCGTTTTGGTAAAGGTTCTGTAACTCGTGTCAAGGACGGAAAGAAAGTTGACGAAGCTGCTAAGCCAGATTTCTTAGACATGGACAAAGATGGTAACAAAAAAGAGCCGATGAAGAAGGCTGTTGCTGATAAGAAGAAGAATCCATTTGCTAAGAAAACCGACGAAGCACTTAAGGGCGGGCAAAAGAAACTTGACATGGACAAAGACGGCAAGTTAGAAAAGAGCGACTTTGCTAAACTACGTGCCACTAAAGTCAAAGAAGCATCTGATGAAAAATGCAATCATACACCAAAAGGTAAAAGTTGCTCGGTGCATGGGATGAAAGAATGTGGTAGTATGTACGAAGCTTCTACCGGCGACTACAGTGCTAAAAAAGCAGCCGCAGGTAAAGACATTGGTAAACCAGGTAAGAACTTTGCCAAGATTGAAAAGTCAGCGGGCGGTGGTGAGAAAGGCAAAAAGATTGCCGGTGCAGTATTAGCCAAACTACGTAGCAAGTAATGGAACGTTGGATGGATGATTTCGATGCCTACAAAAGGCTGACAGCTAAATGTAAATGCGGCTGTCTTCCACATTGTGGGCATAGTTGTTTAAATTGTGATTACTGTACAGAATGTGAATGCGAAGATTGTCGCCGCATTGAAGAGTTTAAAGGGCTGAATTAAAATGGATATGAAAAAAATATTACAAGCTATGGACCACGCTGCTGAAAAGCCAGTGGCAGATTCTACTGACATGAAAAAATTCTTATCCATTGTTGTAGAAGGCAAAGGCTCTGGTAATAGACTAACACAAGCAGAACAATTTACTTTACAAGCATATACTACCGAGCCACAGAAAGTTGTAGAGCCCAGTGAATCAAATACTAAAAAAGGACTTTTTAAAGAGTTTTACGAACGCTATGAAAAGGCCTTATCTGAAGAGTTAAAAGAAGATGCCTTGGAAGAATTAACTGTAGAAGATATTGCAGAAATGGTTCGTCAAGGTATGACCAACGAAGACATTGCCAAGGAACTAGGGTTTAATCTTAGAGAAGGTAAAATCAAAGGTGCAGATGGCAAGGCTTGCTGGAAAGGCAAACGCTACGGTGGCACTAAGAACGGCAAAGATATTTGCCTTCCTGTTAAAGGTAGCAAGTAATGGACGAGTTAAAACAAGCAATGAAGCAGGCATTTGCCAATTCATTTGCATTTTATTTAAAGGCACAATTTTTTCATTGGAATGTGGAAGGGATTTTGTTTCCACAGATGCATGAATTTTTTGGTGAAATCTACGAAGAAGTGTATGGTAGCATAGATCCATTTGCAGAAAACATTCGAAAAATTGGAAGTTATGCACCCGGCAGTTTTTCAAGACTAAGTCAATTAGCTGCCATCAATGATGAAGAAAGAATTCCTCCAGCAAAAGACATGTTAGAAATACTACTACGTGACAATGACATAATTCTAGAAAGTATCAAAGCAGCCTATGATGCTGCCGAAGCAGTTGGTGCTATTGGATTAAGTGATTTTCTTGCAGGAAGACAAGACGCACATATGAAACATGCCTGGATGCTAAGAGCAACATTAAAATAATCGGAGTATATGATGGACATAAAACAACTAATTGCAAAAATGGATGAAATAGAATCTAAAAAGATTTTATTAGAATCTACTACAACTGCAGAAACAACTACCCCAGTAGAAACTAAATCTGTAGAAAAAACTCATTCTACATCTATCTATGAAATGCTGATCAAAGAGTTCGGCTATGATTTAAACGAGGTGGAAAATCCTTGGGCAGGTGCTAGTCCTGCAG
>JACCDX010024759.1_pt1 | contig 18784 bp, 17 predicted proteins | sample 7449681 | NCBI WGS metagenome assembly JACCDX01 (sample SAMN15323450, study PRJNA562643) | freshwater metagenome | isolation source: river surface water | place: USA:Blue River Watershed | collected 2017-08-18
CGCGAATAGGAAGCTCTCTATGCCCTCGATCAACCAGGACTGCGAGCTGAACCGTGCGCGGTCTTCCGATTTCACCCAGTGCATCGAGGGCCGCTCTAATTGTGCGACCCGAGAAGAGAACGTCATCAACGAGGACCACATCTCTGCCTTCAATTCCCAAGGAAGGGATTACGGTAGGCATGAGCGCTTTGGGTGGACGAAGACGAAGATCATCTCTATGTAAGGTGATGTCGAGAGTTCCAACCTGAACATCCGCGCCTTCAATCGAGCGGATACATTCGGCGATTCGAAGTGCCAGATGTGCACCTCGCGTTGGAATCCCTAAAAGGGTAATATTTTTTGAACCTGAATTTCCCTCAATAATTTCGTGGGAGATGCGCGTAATAGCGCGGCCAATATCTGGCGCAGGCAGGGCAAGACTCATGTAAATCTCCTTCCCCGCCTCACAGGACGGGTCGTTAAAGGATGTTGGCGAATATTAGCACCCGTCTCGTCCTCACTGTGGATATCTCTCAGGCGTGTATTGCCACCTCAACTACCGTAGCCAGATGTTCTCAGAAATCACTCCCGCTCAGGTTGGCGCACGCCTTCGCTCTATCCGTCGATCTCGGTCACTGTCACTTAACGAGGTTGAAGCCCTCAGCCAGGGTTCTCTCAAAGCTGTCGTCCTGGGTTCGTACGAGAGAGGAACAAGAAACTTAACAATCAAGCGAGCTATCGATATAGCGAAGATTTACAACATTCCTGTCGCTGAGATTCTCAGCGAGAAGAGCGGAGCAGTTGCAACCAGTGTTCCGCGACTTATGCTCGATATACGAGCGCTACAACGTGGAACTGTCAGAGAGTCCGAAACAGGTAATAGGGTCCTTCTCGCTCAATTCTTGCGGAAGATAGTTGAAGAGAGACAAGATTGGAATGGCGAAATCATTACCTTGCGCGAGAGTGATCTTGCGACCATCTCTCTCCTTTTAGCAATGGAGAAGGCAGAGATTGTTCAATGGCTGGCGACTTCAGGAATCCTTCTTCAAAAGAAGCGTGGCTAAGTCGGGATACTTTCCTTAATTGAAGAAATCTTTCCCAGAACACCATGGATATATCCCGCAGACTCATCTGTCGAAAGCTCTTTAGCTAAAGTTAGCGCCTCATCAATGGCAATCCCATCGGGAAGATCTGCACTCCAGACGATTTCATAGATGGCTAAACGTAAGATATTTCGATCTACAGCGGGAAGGCGATCCATATCCCAGCCCTGAGCGTAAGTTGTAATCAACTCATCAATCTTGCGTGAGTTTGTACTAATGCCTGAAATCAGCTCTTTCGTGAATTCACGAATCGGACGAGCATCTGGCCCATCCTCGTTTACATCTCTTGATTGGAGAAGCTCGAGAGCTGAGCTTCCGCGAATATCTGCTTCGTAGAGTAAATCGAGAGCCTGTTTGCGGGCCTTACTGCGTGCGGACACTAGTTGGCGCGGCCTTGGTACGAACCATCTCGAGTATCAACTAGAACAACTTCATCCTGCTTAATGAAGAGAGGAACCTGAATCTGAATTCCAGTCTCGACTGTCGCAGGCTTTGTTCCACCAGAAGAACGATCGCCCTGGAGACCTGGCTCTGTGTAGGTAATCTTCAGAGGTACTGAGGCAGGAAGCTCGAGATAGAGAGGATTGCCTTCATGGATTGCAACGATTGCTTCGGTATTTTCAAGCATGTAATTGGCAGCATCGCCAACAGTGGCGGCTGAGATATTCATCTGATCAAAGTTAACGTTATCCATAAAGACGAAATCATCGCCTTCCTTATAAAGGAAGTTCATTTCGCGCTTCTCAAGAATCGCGACTTCAATCTTTACGCCAGCATTAAATGTCTTATCGACAACCTTGCCAGTCATAACCTGCTTAAGCTTCGTGCGCACGAATGCAGGGCCCTTACCTGGTTTAACGTGTTGGAATTCAACAACGGTCCAGAGCTGACCTTCAATATCGAGAGTCATGCCATTTTTTAGATCATTCGTTGTTGCCACAGTAACTCCAGTTCAAGTCCTCGTACTTCAAGGACGATATGAGGAAAGTTTACCTCATCAATTTATGAGGTTACATCAATCTAAGAGAGTAGAGCCTTGAGCGCGATGAGCGCTAAGACGTAAGAGTTCGGTCCAAATCCACCGATAGTTCCATTGGCAACACCTGAGATCACTGAGGTGTGACGAAATTCTTCTCGAGCAAGTGGATTTGATAAATGGACTTCAATCAGAGGAGCCTTCACTAATTCCGCAGCATCACGAATCGCATATGAATAATGAGTAAAGGCAGCTGGATTAATGACGACTGGAGTATTTGTTTCTGCTGCTTCGTGGAGCCAGCCAATAATCTCTGCTTCATCATTACTTTGGCGAACGTCAGCTTCGAAGCCGTGGCTCTTCGCTGCGCTCTCAATATGGTTAACAAGATTTGGATAGGTCATATCCCCGTAGATCGAAGAGTCGCGAATATCTAGTCGACCAAGATTTGGGCCATTGAGTACAAGTACCTTCATGAACATACCTTCTCATATGCGGCTAAGAGGGCGCGTTCCTCAGGGCCTTCAACTCTTTGTGTCTTTCCCAATCCATCCAGAACGACGAATCTAAGGATGCTGCCACGAGATTTCTTATCTAACCGCATATGCCCAAGAAGTGACTCCCATGACGAGCTCTTATAGCTAGTTGGTAGACCTAAGTTCTTCAAGATCTCTTTATGAGATGTGAGTATCTCCTCCGAAATAAGACCTAAAGCAAGTGATAGTTCGGCTACAAATATCATTCCTATCGAGACGCATTCACCATGACGAAGTGAGTACTTTGCATCCAGCTCAACAGCATGACCGAAGGTGTGGCCGTAGTTAAGAATCTCGCGGTCAAAACTCTCTTTAAAATCGACAGAGACAACTGCGCCTTTAACCTTCACTGATCTCTCAATTAGTTCAGTAGTCAGGTCTAGGTCCTTACGAATCGCTGGAAGATCCTTACCTTTCAGAAGATTTAGTATTTCAATATCTTTGATAAAGCCACATTTAACAACTTCGGCTAGACCAGCAGCGAAATCTCTATCACTGAGAGTAGAAAGCCAGCTGGTATCAATAAGAACGGATTGTGGAGAATTAAAAGCACCAATCAGGTTCTTTCCATATTCACTATTGATTCCAGTCTTTCCACCGACCGCGGCATCTACCATGCCTGCGACAGTTGTAGGAACTGCAATCCAATCAATTCCTCGCAGCCACGTTGCGGCTGCAAAACCTGCGAGATCGGTGATGGCTCCCCCGCCGATTCCAACGATCAGATCAGAGCGGGTGAAACCTGCTGCGCCCAACCAATCCCAAAGCTGGAGCAAAGTCTGCGTGCTCTTTGCAGCTTCAGAGTCTGAAACTGGAAAATAGAAAACTTCAGCATCGCCAAGAGCGAACCCGTTTACTTGCTCTTTCATATCCTCCGAGAAAATTACTGCGATCTTATCTCGAGTTCCTGCCAGTGAGAGCAACTCTTTCCTGTAATCAACATCAACGCGAACCTCATACTCGCGCTCTGCGCGAACAGAAACTACCTTCATGAAAGGACTCCTAGAACTTCAGAGACGATCTCTTTCTGAGATTTTCCATTGACATCAATAGTGAAATTCGCGATGGATTCATATATCGGCCTTCGAGCTTCCATCAAAGTCTGCCATTGTCCTCGAGGGTTATGAAGAAGCAATGGGCGATCACGATTGAATCCGATACGCGGCGCCACGTTCGCCAACGAGATATCCAAGTAAATTACTGGAGCAGCAGATACCTTCAGAGCCGATTGCGCATCGACCGAGATCGGTGCTCCCCCGCCTAAGGCAAGCACAGAACCGTCACTCAAGAGTTCGTCTCGCAACACTTTCTTCTCGACAGTACGAAAGTAATCTTCACCCTTATCGATAAATAATTGAGCAACAGGCATCTGTTCTATCTCTTCAATTATCGTATCTGTATCGCGAAAGGTAACCCCGAGAGAAGAAGCGACCGCTCTACCAATAGTCGATTTACCTGAACCCATTGGGCCTATGAAGATTGCGCGAGGAGCCATGATCGCCTACTTGAAGGGAAGATTTTCGATATACGATTCAAAGTTTCTGCGAACTTCCTGAACAGAATCTCCACCGAACTTCTCAAGAACAGCTTCTGCAATCACCAGTGCTGCCATCGCTTCTGCGACTACTCCTGCAGCGGGTACCGCGCAGACATCAGAGCGCTGATTAATTGCTTTGGCTGTCTCACCTGAACGAACATCAATTGTGTCGAGAGCTTTAGGTACTGTAGAGATCGGTTTCATCGCGATAGAGACGCGAAGAATTTCGCCGTTCGACATGCCACCTTCAGTTCCGCCAGCACGATCAGTTCTGCGAACAATATTCCCTGATGAATCGCGTTCAATTTCATCGTGCGCAATTGACCCTCTGCGGGTCGCAGTTCTGAAACCATCCCCAATTTCGACGCCCTTAATCGCTTGAATCCCCATCATCGCTCCAGCAAGACGCGCATCAAGCCTTCTATCCCAATGAACATGTGAACCAAGTCCAGGAGGCAAGTTGTAAGCAAGAACTTCACAGATACCACCGAGAGTGTCGCCGTCTGAATGCGCTGATTCGATTTCAGTAATCATTCGAGCGCTTGTTGCTGGATCAGCACAACGAACAGGATCTTCATCGATACGGTTCATATCATCCTGAGAAGGAAGTTCCAGGTCATCAGGAATGCGTACTGAACCGATTGAAACAACATGGCTCAGGATCTTGATTCCAATTGCCTGTTCTAGAAAGTTTCTAGCTATAGCGCCCAGAGCAACTCGAGCAGCTGTTTCACGCGCACTGGCTCTCTCAAGAATTGGTCGAGCGTCATCGAAATCGTACTTCTGCATTCCAACTAAATCAGCATGGCCCGGGCGCGGGCGCGTTAATGGAGCGTTACGTGCAAGCTTCTCAATCTCATCTAAAGGAACAGGATCTGCCGACATGACCTTCTCCCATTTAGGCCATTCACTATTTCCCACCTGAATAGAGATTGGACCGCCTTGAGAAATGCCAAGACGAACACCTCCAAGGATTGTGACTTTGTCGGCTTCAAAGTTTTGTCGAGCTCCGCGACCTACACCCAGGCGACGACGTGCCAGATGGAAATCAATATCAGCGGTCGTAATGGCGATATGTGCAGGAAGCCCTTCAACTATCGCTGAGAGAGCTTGCCCATGAGATTCGCCCGCCGTAATAAAACGCATGGTCCTATTCTTGCAGATACTGGTGCTTCTAGGCGACTCATTTACCTGAAGGCAAGGCTGAAAAACATTGGGGCAGCAATGGCAGGTGCCAGCGGCAGGCGTCCCGAGATTGTTCGATTCTTGAAAAGGTGGATCAATAGATGAATTATTCCAACCATCATTGAAATCAGTAGATAATTGTTAAACGAGAAAGCAATATCTCCAAAGAGCAGAAGAACGGAGATAAGTTTTATATCACCACCGCCGATACTCAAGAGCATCCCCAAAATTGTCAGAGATATGAGGGCAATCAAGCCATAAGTTAAATGAATCTCGCGGCCGTTGGTGATGTAGAGCGAAACAGAGAGAAGTAGAAGGCTTCGGTTACTAATCAGGTGGAATCGCAGATCCCTTATACAGATATAGGCGAGAATGAAAATTGTAAGAATCACAATCAAGATTAACGCGCAGAGTATTCACTCCTAGACGTGCTGTGGAAAAGTTAAGAATTCAACTTACTGCGCAGGTGAGCAGCCAAAGCCTCACGATTTGGAACCGGCCCAATAACTTTCTCAACCTGGTCGATTCCCTGGTAGAGAAGTAGTTCTAGTCCATTTATGACCAGACCACCACAATCTTGCCAGCGTGCAGCAAGAACAGTTGGCCAAGGTTTGTAGATAACATCAAAGAGCGGCGTATTTGTCTTATGGGAAAGATTCTCAGCCAGCAGATCTGCAGCCCCAGCTGGAGTCGTATTAACAACTAAATCAAACTCTTCGAAATCTATATTCTGCTTCCATATCCTGTAAGAGAAATCGGCGCTCTGGATTGCATTTGAAAGCGCATCCTCACGAGTGGAAGATCTTCCAAGTACGGTGATTGCTTCACTTACGTCATCAAGTGCCCCCGCGACGGCTCTAGCTGTTCCTCCCGCTCCAAGAATGAGAACTGAGGAGAATGTGTGAAGACCTTTATGAGCAAGTGCTTGAAGGAATCCTGAACCATCTGTGCTCGACAAGTGCCAGAAGCCATTGGCGTTAACCAGAGTATTGGCAGATTGAATTCTTCTCGTTGCATCATCAATCGAAACACTGAGAGCTAACGCTTCTTCCTTTAGCGGCATTGTCAGTGAGAGATAATCAAATTCTGCAGCTCGATCCGAGAAGAACCGAGCAAGCTCTCCTGACTTAACCTCAATCGCTTCATAACTTCCTTCAATCTCAAGGAATTTGAAGAGCGCATTGTGCAATCGAGGCGAAAGCGAATGGTTGATTGGCGATCCAAGGACGGCGCCATTAATCATTGTGAACTCCTGAATTTTCCGGCTCTTAGGTTCTTCTTGTACTCAATCTTCCACTCATTAAACTGCTTTATATCTGAGGTAAAACGAGTGTCGGAAGGTGCAACGGTGATGAAATATAGCCAATCCCCCGGTGTTGGATTAGTTGCCGCGCGCATCGCTGTAAGACCTGGATTATTGATAGGTCCAGGCGGTAGACCATACTTTCGATAGGTGTTGTACGGCGAAGAGATCAAAGTGGATTTCGTACTGAGGAAGATATTTCCCCTCTTTTTCTCGACATAGTGCACCGTTGAATCAAATTGCAGCGGCATTCCAACTTTTAATCTATTACGAACCACTTGGGAGATTTTCTCAAAGTCTCCTGTTTTTCCCTCAGCTTGAAGCAACGAAGCAATAATGAGTAATTGTTGAGCTGAGAATTTCGAGCTTGACTCAAAGAAGCCGGCTTTTTCCATTGCCTTCTTTGAATTCTCGAGCATAGAAGTTATCGCAGCCTCTGCTGTGGTGCCTTTTGCGAAACTATATTGCGCTGGAAAGAAGAGGCCCTCAAGATTGGTAAATCCCGTTGGCTTCTTAAGAGTGCGCATCGCGGTAGAGACTTCACTCTGGCTAAAGCCAGCCTTGTACAACTGCGGAAGAATCTCACTAATCCAAGCGCCTTCAACGATACTGACCAATCCAACTATTCGCTTGTTGTCCAGAAGCTGATTTAGAGCATCCTTGGCGCACAGTTTTTTTTGAAGCAGATGAGCACCTGGTGCAACCTGCGCTGCTCGGGGATCGCTGACAGCTACTCTGAAGAACGACTGTGAAGATTTCACAACACCACTAGTGAAGAGTGAATTCGCAATCGATGAGCCAGACTCTCCTTGCTTGACCTCAATTGAGATTTCCTGATTCGCGCCTTCTCCGCAAGGAAAATCAGGTGCCGAAGCTACTCCTCCCCTGATCTCGCGCAGAGAGACTGTCAACAGAAAAGCGAAGGCGAGAGCAGTTAAGACTCGAAATCTCTCGCTTCGCAAATTAACCTTCACTCAATAACCCTTGTTCCAGAATAGAGACAGCGGCCATAGAGTCAATTAGTTCTTTCGAATCACGTGATGAAACACCCGCATCTTTTAATTTTCTTTGAGCCGAAACAGTTGAGAGTCTCTCATCGATGAAGTGAACGGGGATCTTGAAACGATCTGAGATTTCCTCACCGAAGGCGCGTGCTTTCTCAGCGCTATCGCCTGATTCGCCCGACATATGTAATGGAAGCCCGATGTAAATGGCTATCGGTTGATGTTCATCGAACACTTTCTCGATAAATGAAAAGAGTTTTGGATCACCAGTTCTTAAGGCCGGTAATGGAGAAGAGAGAATTCCATCTGGGTCACATACAGCTAAGCCAATACGCACATCACCGTAATCAAAGGCGATACGTCGACCTCTCATGGAATTAATTCCCTGAAATAAGTTTAGAGATTGTTGCGAGGGCCTCTTCGGATTTGCTCGCATCGCTTCCGCCGCCCTGTGCGAAATCATCTTTACCGCCTCCGCCACCACCTAGGACGGTGGAACCAGCCTTGACGAGAGTTCCCGCCTTAATTCCTAGAGCTCGCGCTGCTTCACTTACTGCAACAACCAACACAGGCTTTCCATCATTTGCACTTATCAGCGCAATAACTGATTTCTCGGCGAGATTTCTCAGGTCTAACGCAATCTTTCGTAGATCGTCACCAACCACGCCATCAGAGAGAACTGCCGTTACTGTCGAAATTCCATTGATATCTTTCGCGCTCTTAGCAAGAGTTGAAATTTCACCCATCGCCTGAACAGATCGAACTTGGGCAAGCTCTTTCTCAATCTCTTTAACGCGATTGAGAAGATCTGAAATTCTCTCTGGGAGTTCTTCGGTCTTTGAACCTTTAACGATTTCAGTGAGGGAATTGAGAAGAATGTGTTCGCGTGCCAAGAATTTATAGGCATCGACTCCAACAAGAGCTTCAACACGACGCACACCGGCACCAACTGAAGATTCGCTGAGAAGCTTAACAACGCCTAGTTGGCCAGAGCGTTCTACGTGAGTTCCACCGCAGAGCTCACGAGCCCAATCCCCAACGCTGACTACTCGAACTTGATCGCCATACTTCTCTCCGAAGAGAGCCATCGCGCCAATCTTCTTTGCCTCATCCTGTGTCATAACTTCAGCAGTTACAGCTAAGTTATCCAAAAGGAGTGTATTTACTCGAGCCTCAACATCATTGAGAACAGATGCTGGAACCGCTCCCGTGCTCGGGAAATCGAATCGGAATCGACCGGGTGAATTCTCTGAACCAGCCTGCGTTGCAGTCTCTCCAAGTAACTCTCTAAATGCTTTATGAACCATATGTGTTGCGGTGTGCGCTCTAGAGATTGCATGTCGTCTCTCGATATCAATCTCAGCAAGTGCATCTGAGCCGAGAGAAACTTCACCGGAAACAACTCGACCTCGGTGCACAGATAGACCATTTACTGGAGTTTGAACATCATCAATCTCGATTACCGCGCCGGATGAGAGAGTGATCTTTCCTCCGTCAGCAAGCTGTCCGCCGCCTTCTGCATAGAAAGGAGTGCGATCGAGAACTAACTCAACATCCTGTCCGACGTGGGCAGAGTTAACGCTAAGACCATCAACCAAAATTCCGTTGATCTTTGACTCAGACTTAACATCTGAATACCCCAAGAATGAAGTTGCACCTGATTTATCGGCAATCTTCTTATATTCAGATAAATCCGTATGTCCGCTCTTCTTCGCCTTGGCATCAGCTTTGGCGCGATCACGTTGTTCTGTCATCAGTCTACGGAAGCCATCTTCATCTACTTCAAGACCTACTTCACGAGCCATCTCAAGAGTGAGGTCAAATGGGAAGCCGTAGGTGTCATGCAACTTAAAGACTTCATCACCAGGCAAAATATTCTTGGAAGATTTCTTAATCGCTGCAGATGCTGCATCAAAGATCTGAGTTCCGCTCTTAAGGGTCTGAAGGAATGACTCCTCCTCTGAAACCGAGACGCTAAGAATTCTCTTCTTATCTGAATTGAGCTCTGGATACTGTGGCCCCATCGCCGCAATTGCAGCAACAGTGAGCTCCGACATAATCGGATCGTTGACGCCCAGAAGTCTCATATTGCGAATTGTTCTGCGCATCATTCGGCGTAGAACATACCCTCGACCCTCATTGCCAGGAGTAACGCCATCGCCAATGAGCATCGCTGAAGTACGAGCGTGATCTGCAATGACTCGAAGAGCAACATCTGACTTCTGAGATGCACCGTACTTAACTCCTGAGAGCTCTGACGCTCTCGAAAGAATCATCATCGTTGTATCAATCTCATAGATGTTTTCAACGCCTTGAAGCAGCGCTGCGGTTCTCTCTAAACCTAAACCTGTATCGATGCTCTTTGCTGGAAGCTCTCCAAGGATTGGGTAACCATCCTTACCGCCGCCTGCGCCGCGTTCATTCTGCATAAAGACGAGGTTCCAAATTTCTAGGTAACGATTCTCATCAGCAATCGGTCCACCATCAACACCATACTCAGGGCCGCGATCGTAATAAATTTCAGAACAAGGACCGCATGGACCTGGAACGCCCATCGACCAGAAATTATCTGCCATATCTCGACGTTGAATACGTTCGCGAGGTACGCCAATCTTCTTATGCCAAATATCCGCTGCTTCGTCATCATCTAGATAAACAGTGACCCAGAGCTTCTCTTCAGGAAAACCATATCCACCATCTGCGATTGGTCGAGTCAGCAACTCCCATGCAAGAGAGATTGCGCCTTCCTTAAAGTAATCACCGAAAGAGAAGTTTCCGCACATTTGGAAGAAGGATGCATGACGAGTCGTCTTTCCGACTTCATCAATATCTAAGGTGCGAACACATTTCTGTACAGATGTTGCTCTCTTAAATGGAGGTGTGACTTCACCCAAGAAGTAAGGCTTGAAGGGAACCATTCCAGCATTAACCAGGAGAAGATTTGGATCGTCTGCAATAAGTGAGGCTGAAGGAACAACGGTGTGCTTAAGACCTTGACTATTCTCGCTCTCAAAGAAGCGTAGCCAGCGCGCGCGAATTTCTGCGGATTCCACGATTACATTCCGATCATCTCTGAGTTAAACGGTCTTCTTCTTCGACTTACGACCTTTACTCATCTGAGCGGCGCCAAGTAGTGCGCCTGCAACTTTTACAGCTGCACCGTTCTTATCCATGAAGCCAGTTGTTGCGTCGGTAACTTTGGTACTTACCTCTTCAACATTCTTTGTAATCTTCGCAAAACTTTCAAGCGGACTATTAATTAGTTCTAGCGTCTTTGTTGATTCACTGAGCAAAGGAGCAGTCTCATCGGTGAATACCTTAAGCGAGAGTTTAGCTTCGTCGATAAAGCGGCTAATACGAAAGACCGCGTAAGCCACTGCCAAAGCTAGGACGAAAAGGGATGCCGCAGCGATGATTGTTGCAATTCCACCTGGGCCCACGTTTTGCTCCTAGCTTTCAACAAATAAGAGTGAATCTCTATTTCTCTAGCCTACCTGAACTACTCCTTCGGAGGGGTCCAATCGATAGCCGCTTCCTTGCGTTGCGCAGGAGTAATAGGTGTTGGCGCCCCAGTAAGAGGATCTCCACCACTTGCAGTCTTAGGGAAGGCGATAACTTCGCGAATGGAATCTGAGTTAGTCAGTAGTGCACATACGCGATCTAAACCAAGTGCGATTCCACCATGTGGAGGTGGGCCATAATTAAATGCCTCAAGCAAGAAGCCAAACTTACTTTGCGCTTCTTCATCGCTAAGTCCGATTACCGAGAAAACATCCTTCTGAACCTCACGGTCATGGATACGAATTGAGCCACCACCGAGTTCCGTGCCATTGAGAACGATGTCATATGCGTACGCAAGAGCCTTTGCAGGATCGCTCTTAAAACTCTTTGCAAACTCTGGCTTTGGTCCAGTAAATGGATGGTGCACCGCAGTCCAACCACCATTATCGGTTGGTTCAAACATTGGGGCATCAACAACCCACAAGAACTCCCACTTACCTTCAGCGATTAAATTGCCACGTTTGCCGATTTCAAGACGTGCTGCACCAAGTAATTGCTGTGATGATGACTTCTCGCCCGCTGCAAAGAAAATTGCATCTCCAGGCTTAGCGCCAACAAGTGAGGCGATTCCTGCCGCTTCAGAATCTGAAATGTTCTTAGATACAGGACCGCCAAGAGTTCCATCTTCATTGACGAGAATGTATGCGATCCCCTTAGCGCCACGGGCCTTAGCCCAATCCTGCCAAGCATCGAGCTCGCGGCGCGGAGTGCTCGCTCCCCCAGGCATGACAACAGCGCCAACATAAGGAGCTTGGAAGACTCGGAATGGAGTCTCTTTGAAGAATTCAGTTACTTCAACAAGTTCAAGACCAAAACGAAGATCGGGCTTATCGGAACCGTACTTGTCCATCGCATCTAGATAAGTCATATGACGAATAGGAGTTGGAATATCGTAACCAACTGCCTCTTTCCATACTTTTACTAAAATCTTTTCAGCGACAGCCAAAATATCTGCTTGGTCAATAAATGACATCTCAATATCGAGTTGAGTAAATTCTGGCTGTCTATCTGCACGGAAATCTTCATCACGGAAACAGCGGGCAATCTGGTAGTAGCGTTCCATTCCTGCAACCATTAAGAGCTGCTTAAATAACTGAGGTGACTGTGGAAGTGCATACCAACTGCCAGGTTGGAGACGCACTGGAACCAGGAAGTCTCGTGCACCTTCGGGAGTCGAGCGCGTTAAATAAGGCGTTTCAATCTCAAGGAAATCTAAATCTTCCATCACTCGACGAATAGCGGAAGTGACTCTTGAGCGCATGCGCAAGTTTGCAGCTGGACCCTCGCGACGTAAATCTAGGTATCGGTAACGAAGGCGAACTTCTTCAGAAATCTCACTCTCGCTACCTGAATCGACAGGGAATGGAAGTGGAGCTGACTCACTCAATACAACAACGTCATCGCCCATGACCTCAATTGCGCCAGTAGGAATATTTGGATTCTCATTTCCAGCAGGGCGTAGAGCGACTTCCCCAGTGATTTGAAGACACCACTCAGCACGAAGTTGGCCTGCCATCTTTTCATCGCGAATAACGACCTGTACAGAACCTGAGCCGTCACGAAGATCGATAAAGGCGACGCCACCATGATCGCGGCGACGAGCTACCCACCCAGCGAGAGTGACTACCTGTCCTGCGTGCGTAGCACGTAACGCGCCAGCGTCATGATTTCTTAACATGAAAAATTCCGCCCTTAAAAATCTAAACTACCGCGAGCTTTTCTCGCGCAGTTCCTGTTGCAACTCCGTAATCTTAACGGAAGTTACTGCCCCATCACTCATTCTCTTCAGCGAGACAACGCCTTGTTCCAACTCTGAATCGCCTAGAACGACCACATATCGAGCTCCAGATTTATCTGCAGCCTTCATAGCGCCTTTGAGTGATCTATCACCGAAGGCTAATTCAACAGAGATCTTCGAAGTGCGTAGATCTTGAGCAATTCTGAGTGCGTATTCCATCGCTGAATCGCCTAGTGGAATGAGGAAGAGATCAGAAGAGAATTCAGATTCAGGAAGTGTCTTCTCGGCAATTGCAGCCAGCAAGGCACGATCTACGCCCAAACCAAACCCAATACCTGAGAGTGATTGCCCACCCAGAATCTCCATCAATCCGTCATAACGACCACCGCCGCCAATACCCGATTGAGCTCCTAGATCAGGATGAATGAATTCGAATGTTGTTCCTGTGTAATAGTCGAGCCCTCTGACCATGCGCGGATTGATAGTGAAGGCAATCCCCATTGCCGTCAGATACCTCTGAACTGAGTCAAAGTTAGATTTGGATTCTTCAGAAAGATAGTCAAGAAGAAGAGGTGCCTTCGACATCTTCTCCTGCATCTCTGGGCGTTTATCGTCAAAGAGTCGTAACGGGTTAATTGCCGCACGAGCCTGCGTTGTCTCATCCAAATCGAGCTGGCCGATGAATTTCAACAGGTCCACGCGATGCGCAGCGCGTGATTGTGAATCTCCAAGGGATGTAATTTCTAGTCGATAATTCTTAAGTCCCAAATTCTTGAAACCCTGATCTGCAATAGCAATTACCTCTGCATCAATCGCAGAATCATCTAGACCGATAGCTTCGATCCCCACTTGATAAAATTGACGATAGCGACCGGCTTGCGGACGTTCCGCTCTAAAGAACTGTCCCGAATACCAAACTTTGACTGGCAGTTGACCTCGATCAAGATTCTGTTCAATAACCGCTCGCATTACTCCGGCAGTTCCTTCTGGTCTTAGCGTTATCGAACGCCCACCACGATCTTCAAAGGTGTACATCTCCTTTGAAACAACGTCAGTAGATTCACCGACGCCTCGACTAAATAAGTTGGTATCTTCAAATACCGGAAGTTCCATTAATTTGTAGCCGGAAGCTTTTGCAGGCGCGATCAGATTCTCGCGGACCCATTCAAAGGCGCTAGATTCGGGCGGGAGATATTCCCGCACACCCTTAGGCGCTTGTAGCTTCTCATACTTCATGGCTGCAATTCTTTCAGATAAGGGTTGTTTTTTCTCTCGAATTTAATCGTTGTCTCGGGTCCATGTCCTGTAAGTACGCGAATAGAGTCATCGAGAGGCAATATCTTCTTCTTTAGCGTCTCAACCATCTCCTTCTGACTGCCCGTTGGTAAATCAGTTCTACCTACAGAGCCAGCAAAGAGAACATCGCCACTGATCAAAACCTCATCATTGAGCAGGTACATCAGCGAGCCTTTTGTATGCCCAGGTGAATGAATCGCTTTAACTTTCATTCCGAGTAAATCAAGGACTTGTTCATTGCGAAGTTCACGTAAATCGTCCGGCTCAGTGAAAGTCATTCCCCTTAACTGGTCATTGAATTGTTCTCCATGGAGACCTTCGGGATTAGCTACAAATCTGCGGTCCTCTGAATGGATATATGTAGGAATTTCATAACCATCTGCGAGAGGCTTGATTGAAAAAGTGTGATCTAAATGCGCATGAGTAAGGAGAGCCGCAACAGGTTTCAACTTATGTTCTTGGATAATCATCGAAATTTCGGCTGAGATATCTGGCATCCCAGGATCCACGATGAGGCATTCGCTTCCCTCACTCGCTGCAATCACCCAGCAATTCGTTGCAAACATCGGGGCTGGATATGAGAGAACGAGCATGAAAGACCCCTATTTCTTGCGTGGATTTACTACACCTGCATGCACAGGGTACCTTTGACCTCTTCAACATTCGCTCACATTCAACGAAGGCCACGGCCGACGCGCAAAAGGGGAAATCATGACCGATATCAATCCATCATCTTTGGCAAATACTCACTCAACTCCGAGCGCAGCATCTGCACTTATCGGAGATCCATCGCAGTTTGGTCGCGTTGGTGAAGATGGAACGGTCTTTGTAAGAACTAATGAAGGCGAGAAGCCAGTCGGTTCATACCCAGGAAAGAGCGCTGAAGAAGCCCTCGCATACTTCGTTAGAAAATTTGAAGCACTTGCATCAGAGGTAGCTCTTACAGCAGCTCGCATTACAAGTGGCGCAATGGTTCCTCAAGATGCATATGAAGCGGTTAAGAAGTTACGTCAACAAGTACGTGAGCTCAACGGCGTCGGAGATCTTGCAGCCCTTGCTCAATCAGTCGAACAGATCGAACCTCTTATTGAAGGCCATCGCGAAGCATATGAAGCGAAGAAGGCTGCCGAAGGTGCAGCTAAAGCTGCACGCCGCGAACAGATTATTGTTGAGAAAGAAAAGATTGTTGCTGAGGCGGAGTCACTTGCCCTCTCTGAAAATTGGAAGGTAACTGGCGATCGCCTTAAGACACTCCTTGAAGAGTGGAAGGCTGCTCCTCGCCTAGATAAGAAGACTGATGGCGATTTCTGGAAGCGCTTCTCAGCATCACGAAATAAGTTTGATAAGCGTCGCCGTACCCACTTTGCCCAACTAGAGGCATCTTCAGCGACGGTAACTGCGGCGAAGAAGGCGATCATTGAAGAGGCCGAGAAGCTCGCGACATCTACTGATTGGGTCGCCACTGCTCGACGTTTCAAGGTATTGATGGATTCTTGGAAAGCTGCAGGGCGCGGAAAGAATAGCGATGATGCAAAGAACTGGGCGCGATTTAAGGCTGCTCAAGATCAATTCTTCGCTGCAAAGAATGCAGACCTTGAAAAGCGTGAAGTTTCTATGGTTGCAAACCTTGCTAAGCGTGAAGAGCTCATCGTTCAAATAGAGGCGCTCATTCCATTTACGGATGTGAAGGTTGCAAAGAATGCGCTCCGCGAACTCATGCGTTCATGGGAGAAGATTGGAATTACCCACCGAGATAAGCGCGCTGCTTTCGATGCTCGTATCGCCAAGGTTGAAGAAGAGATCAAAACTGCTGAGGCTGAGATCTGGCGTAAGACTGATCCAACAGCTAAGGCCCGTGCAGCTGAGGTTGTCACACAACTGCAAGAATCAATCGAGAATTATAAGAAAGCTGCTGCTAAGGCCACTGCTGCCGGAAACGATAAGAAAGCTAAAGAAGCTCTCGAGTCAGCAGAAGCCCGCACCGTATGGCTGGAAGAGGCTAAGAAACACCTGGCTGAATTCAACTAGGGCTGAATTCAACTAGGTTCTATAAACGTCGTAGACGCCTTCGATATTTCGCACCGCAGCTAACACTGAATCAAGGTGCTTTGCATCGGCCATTTCAAAGGTAAATTTCGAGATCGCTACACGGTCCTTCGATGTATTTACCGCAGCGCTCAAAATATTAACGTGCTGTTCTGACAGCGTTCTCGTAACGTCGGCTAAGAGTCGAGCTCTATCAAGTGCTTCTACTTGAATATTTACAAGGAAGATACTTGCCGCTCCCGCTAACCACTTAACACCAACTACGCGCTCTGCTTGGTGTTCCCTTAAATCCCCAGCATTGATGCAATCTTCGCGGTGCACAGAGATACCGGATCCCTTCGTTATGAATCCCATGATTGGATCTCCAGGCACCGGGGTACAACAGCGCGCCAACTTTGCAAGGACATCATCAACACCTTCGACTTCAATGGCGCTAGATGTTCTACGAGTGGTTTGTACGCCGGTAGGAATATTCTCGATTGTTGGCTGTGGGTGAGAATCCTCAGATCCAATACTTGCTACGAGCTTCTCAATAATCGATGAAGCAGATACATGTCCGTCACCGACGGCGTTGTATAACGCATCGATATCTGCATAATGCATATCGTGCGCTAGCTCTAGCAGCGCATGTCCAGCAAAGATCTTCTGCAGCGGTAAACCAGCTTTGCGCATCTGTCGGGCTATAGATTCTCGGCCCGCATCGATAGCTTCTTCTCGACGCTCCTTACTAAACCAAGCTTTTATCTTAGAGCGTGCACGAGGACTCTTGACGAAGTTGAGCCAGTCACGACTAGGTCCCGCATGCTCACCCTTATTCGTAACAATCTCAATGACATCGCCATTGTTAAGTTTTGATTCAAGAGGTACCAATCGCCCATTGACCTTAGCCCCTGCACATCTCAGACCAACATCGGTGTGAACAGAGAATGCGAAGTCCACTGGTGTAGATCCACCAGGCAGGGCTACTACAGAACCTTTTGGAGTGAACACAAAAACTTCAGGACTACCGAGATCAAAACGGAGCGCCTCAAGGAATTCAGAAGGATCTTCAGTCTCTTTCTGCCATTCATGAAGCTGTCTAAGCCACATCATTTCAGGAGAGTTGTTCTCAGGGTCTCCCCCTTGCTTGTACTTCCAGTGTGCGGCGATACCGAACTCAGCGCGCGAATGCATCTCATATGTTCGAATCTGAATTTCGATCGCCTTACCAGTCGGACCAATAACGGTTGTATGTAGAGACTGATAGAGATTGAACTTTGGCATTGCGATGTAATCTTTGAATCGACCTGGGACGGGACTCCAACGCGCATGGATAGAACCGAGAACTGCATAACAATCTTTGACATCATTTACCAAGACTCGAATGCCAACAAGATCATAGATATCGTTGAATTCGCGACCTCTTACAACCATCTTCTGATAAACGCTGAAAAGGTGCTTCTTGCGACCGGTGACGCTTGCATCAATTGAATCTGCCGCAAGGTCGGATTCGACTGTTGAGATTACTTCCGCGGTCAACGCATCTCGTGAGGGCGAACGTTCTGCGACCAATCGTGAAATTTCTTCAAACATCTTCGGTTCAAGAACCGCAAAGGAGAGATCTTCAAGCTCCCACTTAATAGCATTCATTCCTAGACGATGTGCAAGCGGTGCGTAGATATCGAGAGTCTCTCGCGCCTTTCTCTGGGCGCTCTCACTTGATACAAAACCCCATGTTCGAGCATTGTGCAATCTATCGGCAAGTTTGATAACCAATACTCGAATATCCCGAGACATCGCAATGACCATCTTGCGCACAGTCTCTGCCTCGGCAGTTGGCCCGTACGTCAATTTATCTAGCTTTGTAACGCCGTCGACAAGATTAGATATTTCATCACCGAAATCACTTCGAAGCTGATCGAGTGAGTACGGAGTATCTTCAACGGTGTCATGTAAGAGCGAGGCGATAATTGTCGTCTCATTGAGTCCAAGTTCTGCAAGAATCAAAGAAACAGCAACAGGGTGCGTTATGTAATCCTCACCTGATTTACGAAGTTGACCCTCATGAGCCTTTAGGGCAATATCGAAGGCGCGGCGAATCTCTGCTTCATGTGAATCTGGGTGATGCTCCTTAAGTGCGGCAACAAGTGGCGCAATTAAGGTTTCGGTATCCATAAAGCTTTAGGTTATTTGCGACCCTTGCGCTTTGGTTGGTTACGTGGACCACTTCCAGTGCTTGGTCGAACTGCCTTTACTTCTGCAACCGGAGCTGCTCCACCGCGAGCTGCAACGCGCTTCGCAAGAGCCTGCATCGCTGGCTCTTTCTCGCGAAGCTGTGCAAGGAACGGTGGTGCGATAAATATTGAAGAGTAAGTACCTACTGCAAGGCCGATAAAGAGCGCTAGTGAAAGATCCTTAAGCGTTCCAGCACCGAGAAGACCAGCGCCAACAAAGAGAATTGAACCCACTGGAAGCAGTGCAATGATCGAATTATTTGCTGAACGAACGATTGTCTGATTTACCGCGTGGTTTGCCGCTTGA
>JACCDX010397358.1_pt1 | contig 18776 bp, 18 predicted proteins | sample 7449681 | NCBI WGS metagenome assembly JACCDX01 (sample SAMN15323450, study PRJNA562643) | freshwater metagenome | isolation source: river surface water | place: USA:Blue River Watershed | collected 2017-08-18
CGCTTGATCCAGAGCCCTAGAAATGGTTGGATTCTTTGTAGCCATTTCCGGGATGGTGTGTACCATACTCGCAGCCTGGTACACGGGCGCACGCGGGTGCTAATGCGCAAGGCGCTATGCCACTTTGAATTTGGTTGCCATCCAAAAGCAACTGGGAAAGATCGGGAGTCTACGAGCGGGCTAGATTGAGCTCTCCTCGCCGTCACCACATTAGAGAATTGCATTGTCTTTATATTCCAAAAAGTAGAGGTTTCATTTTAGACTTCCGTCAACTGTAGTGGGATGGCGCAAGTACTGCATTCGATTTTGAAACTCATGGTTCTTGATCATGTCATTTTTCAAAGAGCGCGCCTTGATCGACAACAGCCTTGTTGTACACGATGGCGGTCTCGGGATCTATGCCGCGCGCCCGCAAATATGACCAAAATTCAATGCGCTCTCCACCGAATGCATTGCGTTGGTCTGATCCAGTGTTGATGTGACCCACTCTCTTTGTTTTTTTGATGCTGCTGCACCCACCGTTGAATGATAGATCTTGCACGACACAGTCCATTGGCTTGAACAGGCAAGTCTCTGGCATCAAGAATCCGCCGTGGTGATACGATGGCCAAAAGTTTGAGCATGTGTACCCGTCGTGGTCGGGGTATAGCTCAATCATCGCATCGACCATTTTCTTGTCGGTATGATGTCGGCATTGCTCGCTGAACCGATGCTTGTTTCCGAACAACGGGGAGAACGCTTCGATGACGCCAAGCAGATCTCTATCCGCAGCATTATTACCTGGACCCGGATACACACCTTGTTCAATGCGGCCGCCCAAATGATTCATTTGCGTCGCCAAGTCTGGTAGGCCAAGGGCGACCAATGGCTCAAACTTGACGTCGCTGATTTGCGGCGCGTAGTGATTATTAATGCGCGCTGTAAAATCGTGGTGAAACGATTGATGCGTGATGTCAAGAAGCTTGACCGGGCGAGATAGCTTGAACTTGAGTACATTTGGCTGATACTTTTTCGCGTCTTGTGAGGTGTGAGCAAACCACATGGGCCTTTGTTGTACTTGAAACGAAGTTGCCACGAGAGTGCCATGGTATAGATCGCTTGAAACTGGTTTGATCACAGTGAATAGCTCCATTTGGTTGTATACATACATCCATGTCTATATATACTTTGAAACACGGTCGAGCTGTGCAGCACATGAAAAATGACATTGGGCAAAAAATGGAATCAAGAACACAACGAAAAGAAAGAGGTGTACAAATTCTTTTTGGCAAGACTTCAAATAGTCCGATGTTGCCAAAATACACGACTGCTTGAACCGGAATTTTTTTCCATGCCAGTAAAAATGAACATTGAAAGCGCATTTTTAGAAGCAGCACGAGAAGGCCGGACGCTCGTTTTGTTCGATCAGTATCGCCTGTCAAACTCTTCAAATTCGCCAGCAGTGACCGCCAGTCTTGAAAATCTCCGCAAGGCTTTGACGAGTTTAAACAGAGTGCTTCTACGCGCGCATGCATTTGATATTGAATACTTGATGGACCGTCATTACACAGAACTCGCCCGACTCAAGTTCACGCTGACAACTCATGTGCGTGCCAAGTCAGACCCAGGCATCAGAAGTTTACACGATAAAATTTTTCGAAAACACTTGCGCTTCGACTCGCAATCTCAAGTGGTCCCGCGCGGCGTCACACGGATTTTCGAAGAGTTTATCAAAGGCATCACGTATTTTCAAAATCAACAGCAAGAACAGCTGGCCACACCAATATACCATAGATTGTCTTCGTGTGGTCCCAGCGCGGATGATGACAAGCACCGTGCTGATCATTTGATTTGTTCCAAGGTGAGTCAAACGGCGGCCGAGCGCGCAAGGAGACGGGCTCTCACCGAGCGTTGCTACCTCGAGCGCCTCATATTTGATGCGCTGTATCGACACGAAGCTCTGCATTTCCCCGTCATTGGAACAGAACTTGCATCGCAAAATTCAGGGCATTTGGAGCGTCTATCGACCACACAAGAAGACTATGAATCCTGTTTCAAAGATCATTCGATGGAAGTGACAATAACATATGATGACAGCATGCCATGTACATTGAATGTGGTGCGTATGTACAAAGACAGAATACTCTCCGAAGAAATATACACAAAGACTTTTAGTTTTAGTTCGAGCAGCGGCAACAAAGTGTTCGACCCGTTTATATCGTGCATACGACGCGTCTTGAATGCTACAAACGGCAATGTTTCGACGTATGGCAAAGTACAAACATTTGCGGACAAGCGCAGGTGGAGACCTATGCATTGAATCACGTCGTGAATAGGTGAACATTGCATCTCTTCTCGCGTCAAACAAGATGTTTATGCGTGCTTGCTGATGGCGCGCAACGAAAACAATTTGCCAAGTGCCCACCCGTGCGATGATTGGCGGATGTGGGGTTTTTGCCTTGGCATGGGGACTACGCTGCCGCTACCAGTTCATGCGAAAATATAGCTGTATGGTCAACAAGACAATAAAGCTACATAAAGCCAATCATATTTCATACATGACCCAAAAACAAATCATGTTTCACTATACCACGTTTTGGCGCGAATTCCGTCGGCTGGGCACGCCCGCTCCCGACGTCGAGTGTCACGAGTACATACCGGATTACCACGCGATCAAGTACCACAGCAAAAATGGTACCAAGCAAAAATTCAAGCACCAAGGGATGCAAGCACGCCGCCTTACCGCCGACGACCCGCTGGTCGTGTCGCAACCAACAAAGTACCAACACGGCGCGTTCGTAGTATTCGCGCGAACGGAAGCGCCGGAAGAGGAAGAACGCGCCAAGCGTGGCAAAAACCTCTACATAGTCGACCTCGCGCGCCACACGGTCCTCGACGAAGGTACTGGTAAGACACGAACATTCTATACGGCCGACCACTTTTCCTTATTGGCCGACCAACACGATGCATCCGAAACCAAGTTGCACTTGCACCGCACCAAGTACACGCCACAAACTTTTAGTCGAGGTATCGTGAATCGCATAGCCGGGCATCTGCCGTTGGAATTTCCACTCGCAAACCATGAAGACCTCCGCAAGCGGCTCGGAATGCTCACCCTACAAAGCCCGTGGGTGTATTCAATATTGACGCGTGTCGAGTGCCAGTATCACCACAATAGCCAAATTCAAGATGGCGGCACCCGCGGCCGGCATCGTCGCAATGCTAGGCGCCGCGGTAGGGTCGCGACATTCGACGACATATTTGTCAAGTTGCCGGTGGCCCGTTTGTCGGTGTTCGCCATTCCGCGGCCCGGCAGTTCAAGCCAGTATGATGTGACGGTGTTTGTGCGCCGGCGTGCACCGCACATGAGCCGCGGTCAAAATGACTTGTGCTTTTCGTTCGAAGTCTCGTCTGAGGACGTGACGGACGAGCTACGCATGCGAGCGCATATTGCGAGCGCGTTCGAGGGCGTGGAGCGCCGGGATTTTGAGGCACCGGAACGGACGCTGTTGGATGAAGACGATGGAGAGTATGAAGAACCGGATGAAATTTGAAACATCGACATCCAATCCAAGTGTACGAGCTAGAGTCGTTGCCTCTTACAAAAGCTTGTCCCATCGCTCCGCTGCGCACAGCCCCCCAAGAGCTCTTGGTCATGCCCTGGGTTGCCGAAGCGTTGGCGTGTGCGTAAATCATGAACCAACGAGATGCAATGCGCTTTGTAGAGCCTTGCACATGTCCCGAACAATCACGTGATACAGCGAGTCATTCTGAGGCTTTGCAAAGACCCACGGGTCGACAAAGAACATCTTGCGACGGTACAAGTTTTCCCATTCGAATATCAAAATGATGCACGGGTTCGCGCACGCCGAACCGATTTCGTTGTGCTCGTCAAAGATCAATTGAACGACCTCGATGTGTCGGTGCGCCTCGCACACGGGCCGGATGAGCTTTTCTCGCACGGTCGAAATGAGGTCGGTATCATTGAAGTTTTCGAAAGTGCATGTGTAGTGCGACGGCGATTCTATGATCGTGGGACTCGGTGGCCACGCGCTGCAAGCCATGCCCATGAAATTGAACACAATGTGTTGAGTGTCTAGGTCTAAGAATTTGCTGCACGATGTCACGTTATTTATGCAAGGATAGGTTTGGAATGCGTCAAAGTCGTGTAGCAGCGGCGAATCTGCATCTGAAACTTGAAAGTGAAGTATCATGTCCCATGCGTATACGTCCGACATTGTGTCCCAGCCGCACCACTCGTTCACAAATATTTGGAAAAGCACGGTCGCGTCTTTTCTGTAGTGCGTCTCAAAGATGAGCTGCCTGCCAAGGACGACTTCTTTGTACGTGGCAAGGTCGACGCTGTCGTCCAAGACGATTTGCGCGTCCCATGCCACTGGATTTTCGGCAGCGGGATCCAGTGGCTCGCGCCTCGTCCCGCTGGCACCGACGAGTTGTCGCAGGTCGGATTCTTTGTAGACCTGGATGTCGTTCGTGTTGTGGCCCGGGACCACGTATGTTGTTGTCGAGCTCGATGAATCTAGTTTGAAGACGCCTTGAACACGCGGTCGCAGTAGATGCTCGAATCTGTGGTCGGTGGTGTATAATGCGTATTGTATCTTGGTGTCGCGCAGGCTGTTCATGTATGCAAGGAGAGTTGGGCTGCGAATTGTCGTGGGGTTCATTTTGATGTTGGGTGTCGTTAAAAATGCTTTAGATTGAACTCGATTAATTGGTTGGTTGGTGCGCCCGTTTGTATCGTAGCCGGGGTTCGTTCGTATGTGCAAAAAAGAAAATCAACAAGAGTAGACGACATGGGAGGTCTTGTTCTCCAAAGCAACGTGTGGGCAGCCCTGCCGGACGATCTTTTTTGGAATGAAATTCTCCCGCGTTGCGACATCGAGACACGCGTCGCGTTCAAGGCGCGGGCGCCACGGATCGCATTGTTGCCCATCGACCCAACATTGAAGGCCGAGCTCGAGCGCTATCTTATTTGGCGAAGGGACGGGCCAGGTATCAACGGGTGGAACGCCAATCATGCTTACAGTTACATGATTCCATACTGGAAGCACGGCGCCAGGAACGCGCGCATTGGCGCGCCTTGCGAAGAAAAGTCAACGCTGTGGCCCAAGGTCTACTTATTTGTCAGAAACTCGTGGCTTGGGTGGTCATACGGCGCAAACGGCAAAACAATTTCCTGGAACCAGGCCCCCGGAACTGTCATGGTACACGTTGAAAAAGAAGACAATCAAGATGAAGGCGACCCCAATGACCCCGACAGCATCCCAGAGACCATCACAACCCATGTTGCAAGGTTCTTCATCGGACCGCCATGAGGCATACAACATTGACTAAAGTTTTTGTGTACATATAACATCATATATCATCACGATGAACAAGAACAAATGTCTGGACTTGCCTAGGTTGCTCGAACACGTGCACCGCGCACGAGGAAAGCTCCTTGCTGCTGATGCGATGCCACCAAAACAAGCAAAATCAAAGAAAAAGCAGGGCACCAAAGAGGTTAGCAAAGAGCCACCTCCAGGGTATCTCGTAGTTCTCGTCAAGTCCCTGATAGAGGTTCTTGACATGCGCGAGGCCCTTGCAGAACTGAAAATGAATGCGCGGGGCGCATGCCTCTCTTCGTCCAAGATGCGCGAAGTGCTTGGTTCGGGCTTCTACGGCGAGGTGTACAAGCTACCGCATGATAAAGTGGCCAAGGTGCAGGAACTGGCCGACTCGTCGCGAGTGCGAGAGTGGAAAAGGGAGGTTGCGTGGGGCAAGCTCGCTGGCCAACTCGGCGTCGGTCCCAAAGTGCTCGATGCTTTCTTGTGCACCGAAAAAGGAGATGTAGGAGGAAACCCGCACGGTGTTATTGTCATGGAGCACATCAAGGGAATGAGCTTGCGCGAATTCAGGAAGCACGCTGCGTCTGGCGATGAGATCCTTAAGGCAGAGAGCATCGTGCGAGAAAAAATGCAGCGGCTGCACGATTTGGGCGTGCACCACAACGACCTTCATGCGGGCAACGTTCTCGTTGTCGTGGGGAAACGGCGCTCTGTCGCAGACGCGTTTGTGCTCGATTACGGGCTCGCATCAAACTGGGCGGACAAAAAAGCAGAAGATTTTGATGACCTGCAAAAGCTTGTGGACGGCCGCATGGCACGTGTTTCTTCGTACGACATTGCCATCGAGCTCGTTAAGACGGGTGTTGTGAGGGTTTGAACCTATTGACAAAAAATTGACATGATCAGTTTTGAGTGACGTAGGGTACATTATAGATATTTCCTCAACAGAAACTCGAGCACCTCATCTCGCCTGGTCCTATTCCTAGCGAAAATGTGCTTCACGTCTGTCACCGCTGCCGACAACAGTCTTCTAGACTGGAACGACATCAGGTCATACGACGACTTCATCCGCACAAATGTCGCGTTCTTGGAGGGTCGCATAGACCGCACGCCGAACCACGGCCCGCTCGACCCCGAGACTGCACCCCTTGTGCCTCGCCTCGTCCAGCTGAACAAGCTGGGCTTTGTGAGCACCGAGGGTCAGCCTGTCGAGTTGGTCAAGACCAGCACGTGCATTCACGAGCAGCGGAGCTACATTAGTGGCTTCATGCTTGCGCACCACCTGCCGCGCCTCGAGGCTTACGCCAAGGAGAAGGTCCGTGATGGATACTACTTTGTGGTGTCCAGCCTCTCGACAGACGCTCCGCAGGTCCTCTTTCACACGTTTCCCAAAAGGATGCTGTCATACAGCGCCTATTGGAAGAGCTCTTGTTACAACGTCACGCGCTTCAAGGTGAACAACCAGCGCAGTTGGAACAAGGACACTAACGTTTGGATCGAACCTAGTTACGAGCTCCGAACCTACGACGACATGCCCGCTCTCATGACTCTGCTCGCCGAGCAGTGCATTGCGGTCACGGTGGCTAGCCGCCACTACGGTCGCGGTTCTGTCGAGGATGTGCTCATCGAGTTTCTGAGCGCGCGCTGAATGAAAACAGCGTGCGATTGTTTTTTGTTGTATTTCGTGTCCATACAGTACAAACACCGAAAAATTGATAAAATAATATATGATGAGCAACCCTCGAGTACAAGAAGACATTTTTAACAGAAACTCGTACAACACTCTTTGTCGCCACCGGTACTACCACCGCCCGACATAATGTGCAACACCCCTCTCGCCACCAACAGTCTTCTCGACTGGAAGGCAGAGTGGAACGGCATCGGGACATACGACGACCTCATCCGCACAAACGTTGCGTTCTTGGAGGGTCACATGTTCCGCACGCCGTACCACCACGCTCCCCTCGATTCCGAGACGGCCCCGTTGGTGCCTCGCCTCGTCCAGCTGAACAAGCTAGGCTTTGTGAGCACCAACGGCCAGCCCGCCAAGATCGACGAGCGCGTTAACGACGAAGGACAAGTGCTGATATGCGAGCAAAAGAGCTACATCGATGGCTACATGCTCGCAGATCGCCTCCCGCTCCTCCAAGCGTTCGCCGAGGCGCGACGTGACGAGTGCTATGTCTACGCGTGTTCCACGCGCCGGCATATGCACACGACGACGTCTCGCGAGATCTTTCACACGTTCCCCGCGGGCGTGCAAAGGTACAACGTGACCCGTTACGGGTTGCGCGGCGAGCCCCTGGAAGAAGCGACTGATATTTGGATCCAACCGCACGACTATATGGGTGCGTACAGGGAGTTCCCCGCCATTGCAAGGCTGCTCATGAAGCAGTGCATTGTGGTGACGGTGGCCGGTCGGGACTACGGTCGCGGCTCGGTCGAGGACCTACTCCTCGAGTTTCTGAGCGCGTGCTAAAACCCAATTTTTAGCGCGCATGTTTTTTTATGGATTCGCGCCCTTCCTTGATCTCCGTACCGCATCGGGGATCGAGGAAGGGCGCGACACATCATAGACACAGAAAAATTGAGCAAGTCATTTCTAAATGGCCAGGGTGCACATGTAAGAGGTACTTCATCAACAGAAACCCGTACACACCTCTCTCGCCCGGTTCCATACCCAGCGAAAATGTGCAACACGACCGCTTTCCCCGCGCCCGCCGCCGACACCAGTCTTCTCGACTGGGAGGCAGAGTGGAACGGCATCGAGACATACGACGACCTCATCCGCACAAATGTTGCGTTCTTGGAGGGTCGCATGGACCGTACGCCGTACCACTTCGGCCCCATCGACCCCGAGACTGCGCCGCTGGTGCCTCGCCTGGTCCAGCTGAACAAGCTGGGCTTTGTGAGCACCAACGGCCAGCCGGTCGAGTTGGTTGAGACCCGCACGTGCATTTACGAGCAGCGGAGCCACATTCGTGGCTTCATGCTCGCGCACCACCTGCCGCGCCTCGAGGCTTACGCCAAGGAGAAGATCCGCGACGGATACTATTTCATAGTGTCCAGCCTCTCGACCGACGCTCCGCAGGTCCTCTTCCACACGTTTCCCAAAAGGATGCTGCAATATAGCACCCGTTGGAAGAGCACGTGCTACAACGTCACGCGCTTCAAGGTGAACAACCAGCGCAGCTGGGACAAGTGCACCAACGTGTGGATCGAGCCCAACTATGAGCTCCGAAACTTTGACGACTACACCGCGCTCACCAACCTGCTCGCCGAGCAGTGCATCGTGGTCACGGTGGCCAGCCGCCACTATGGTCGCGGCTCCGTCGAGGACGTGCTCCTCGAGTTTCTGAGCACACTCTAAACAATGTTTACAGTGTGCTTGATTTTTTTTGTCGATTCGCACCTTTCCTTGATCTTCCTACCGCATTGGGGGATCAAGGAAAGGTGCGACACATCATAGACACTGGAAAATTGATGGGATCATATTCAGATGGCCAGGGCGCACATATAAGAGATAATCCATCAACAGAAACCCGTACACACCTCTCTCGCCCAGCAAAAATGTGCACCCGCACCAGTCTTCTCGACTGTGAGGCAACGTGGAACGGCATCAAGTCATACAACGACCTCACCAACGCAAATGTTGCGTTCTTGGAGGGCCGTATGAACGAGACGCCGTATCACGGCGGCCCTCTCGACCCCGAGACTGCGCCGCTGGTGCCTCGCCTCGTCCAGCTGAACAAGCTGGGCTTTGTGAGCACCAACGGCCAGCCCGCCGAGATCCGCGAAACCCGCACGATGCGTAACGAGCAACGGAGCTTCATTGACGGCTTCATGCTTGCGCGCCACTTGCCGCGCCTCGAGGCTTACGCCAAGGAGAAGATCCGCGACGGATACTATTTCATAGTGTCCAGCCTCTCGACCGACGCTCCGCAGATCCTCTTCCATACGTTTCCCAAACGGATGCTGGAATACAGCACCCACTGGAAGAGCGCGTGCTACAACGTCACGCGCGTCGTCAAGGTGAACAACCGGCGCGATCCGTTCTCAACCGTTGTTTGGATAGAGCCAAGCTACGATGCTCAGATGTTTAACGACTACCCCGCCACTGTAAAGCTGCTCACCGAGCAGTGCATCGCAGTCACGGTAGCCGGTCGCCACTACGGTCGCGGCTCCGTCGAGGACGTGCTCCTCGAGTTTCTGAGCGCGTGTTGAATGAAAACAGCACGCTATTTTTTTGATCAAGGCCCGGGGCGGGAAGCTGACAAAGAACGAAACATTGATTACACCACGAGATAAACCTAGCCCGCCTAAGCATTCACAACTCTGAACCCCGTTCTCGTACAACCCCTTGCTTAAGAGATCAGCAACCTCCGCCCAAAACCATGTCAGACGCGATTCTCGACAGGGAGGCGTTTGCGACCAAGTTCAAGGACGCCCGCGATTTCATCGCCGGCGTACTAGACAAGGGCAACGACAAGTTCCTCGTGCACGTTCTCGCGCTCCTGCAGCGCAAGTTGAAGAACGAGCCGGACTACATGTTCTTGCTCGAGCACGCGCAGCTGTCCTACAAGCAACTGCTCCGCCGCGAGGAGGTCACGGCCACGTGCGAGACGCGGGTTCTCGTGCACGCCTACAAGTGCCGCAACGTCATCAATACGTTTTCGTATGCTGACTTGTTGGACCAGATGGGCATGTGCACTTTCAACGAGGTCGTCTCTGTGCAAAAACACAAGACGTTGGTGATGCTGCGCGAGAAGGGCTTTCTGGTGTACTTTGATGAGCCAAACAGCATTCATCAGTTTACCGAAGCAGGCCTGGCTCGCGCACGCGCCATCCTCGACAAGAAGCCCGACATGCGCTAATATCGCCGTGTATTATTTCTTTTTTTGCGTTTTGCTTTTGAGCGAGTGTACTTTTCATCAATTGTTCGTCCAACCACGCGGAAACCCCATCAGCGCTTCGACCCATTCGGGATTGAGACAGTAGCGGTCCCGGCCTTTTATAATGTCCTTGAACCTAAACGTCCGCTGTGTTTGAAGTTCATGAAATACTTGGTTGGCCAGCATGTGCTTGAATCTTCCATCGAATTTCAACGAAGGGTACCAATGCGATACAGTGTGCACAGGGGTCGTCCACAGCTTGTTGGTGCTTCCATTGTCGAATTGCAACTTGAGCGCCTGATCTTTCTTTACCACACTCGGAACTTCATCACAAAATCCTTTGCCTGTGTCATCGAGGCGAGCATTGAAGACGCGGGCCAATGTGTTCCACGCGTGAGCCAACGATGCGGGCACAACGGCATTCCCGAGCGCCGATATGCGCTGGCGCCCCTGGCTGTACTCTTCAAAAACACCTTTTGGCACCAATCGGGGAGTGTCTTTATCTTGAAACTCGAAATCGTCCCACTGCTTCACCAGCGGAAGTTTTTGAAGCTTTTGTGCAGAATCGGACCGAGCTGCCAACAAGAACCAGCGCTTGCGCTTGTGGTGCGCGCCGACGTCAGAGGCAGACGTAAAAGTCCAGCCGATTCGATCGAAGCCTCGTCGACGACACGCTCGGACGATCTTGTCGAGCCCGCGCGTTCTGATCATGGGCGAGTTTTCCAAGAACAAGAGCTGGACGCTCGGCCCGATGTCGTCCACAAGGCGAAACACATCCAACACGAGCCCCGAACGCGTGCCGCGCCGCACGCCTTCCCCAGCCCCGGCGGAAGATATGTCTTGACACGGGAAGGACGCCGTGATGAGCTGCGGTTTTGCAACGTTGCCGTCGGTCAGGTCTTTTGCGGTCAGCTTTGTCACATCGGGAAATATGGGCGCGCGCGGCAAGCGGTGTTTGATGACTTGAACACAGCGCTCGTCGATCTCGCAATACGCGACTGGTTTCGTGATGGACCCGAGCGCCAGATGTGTTCCTCCAAGACCGGTGAACAAGTCTAGTGTTTTTATTTTTTTCATGTTTACAATGACGGGATAAAATTGTTGTTACACGTTCTTTTTTCTCGATCGAATGCGGAGAAGAATGAATGCATTTGCCAATCTTGTTGACACTGGCGGCACACATGCACTGATAAAATGCAAGCATCGAAAGCGCATCTCTCTCACAAAGTCATCTGTGCCCGCCACGCCAAGACTATTCTCTGGGGAAGCGGTCAGAACAATGCAGACAACGAAAAAATGATAAAAACGGTTTTTGATGGCACAACCCAAGAACAAGGTAGATTCTACCGCTTATACCCTTATCCCATTTCGACATCAACTCGCAACCCCACCGCAAGTACATGCAACACGCCACCATGTGGCAGAAGCTGGACCCGATGGTTGCGAGCTTTCTCCTCTCACAACTCATGGTTGTGGCGTCCGTGATAATCGGTTCGATTGCCTACTTTGTGGGCAAGTGCATTCTGAAGCTCGTAACTCGTTACGCAGAAGTGGACCAAGCAAACGACTCTAACAAGATGACGGCGCTTATCGAACAGCTCATCACGGATGACCGCATTCTCTGGAAGTTCGGCGAGTGCGCCTACCAAGGCGACACAGTGCCATCTATCGTGATCGGCCTATGGTTTGTCGGGTACATGACCAAGACCAAGCACAGCACGTTTGACAACGTGCGCGTGTCTCTGGTATTCGAAGTCTACACCCTCTTCTTCAGCACACCGTTTCTGAAGTTCAAGCCTGCCAAGAAGCTGACCAAGGGCCCCGATACCATTCAGGTGCTCGAGGCCACGTCAAATGAGCTCGATGCCCATTTGGACACCTTTGTGCAGTTTACGCTGCCCATCGGTATGTCGCTTAGCGGCCCTATGGAACGCGACTGCATGATTGTAGTCAGCAAGATTGTCGAGATGTTCAAGAGCCTCGATTCCGCGATTGGCCACCCCAACCGCGTCGTCGTGTTGCACGGCCCGACCGGCTGTGGCAAGAGCACCTGTGCGCGACTCGTCGCGCAAGCTCTGAATGGTACGTTGTTTGCCAAGTACAACCCTCACTGTGTGAGGAGCTTGATCGGGCTATGCAACTACCATGCCACTCCGGACTGTCCGCTTGTCATTGCTTGCGACGAAGTCGACGTGCCCCTCGGACTCATTGCAGTCGATCAGGTGCCGGAGGACGCGTCGCACGAAAAGCAAACACTCGATGCAACAAACAAGAAGACTTGGAACGAACTCATGGACTCATTCAGGCTGCGCTCCAACTGCGTGCTTGTGATGACGACCAATGTTTCCACCAAAGATAAGCTACTCGAAATTGTTAGCGTGAAGGACACCGAGTGCTCTATGCTGCGGCGCCCGCGCGTGGACGGCCACTTTGAGTGGTCCGCCGACCCGGACAAGGAGGTCAAGTTTGTGGAGCCATTTGAGCTCCCCAGGCACAGCCTCCGGTCTCCCGCGGCTCTCGAGCCCGACACGCAAGCTGTCGTCGACCAGACGCAAGCCCCCGAGGCCCACTCTGTCGTCGATATGCTGATGTCGTAGGGTCTAAGCGATTTTTTATTGTGAATACGCGCGCGCCCATGGACACTAGTTGCATGATGCAACTCTCAGATTACATGCCAATCATACAGAAAATTGATTTCAGCATTTAAATATGCAGACAACCGAGGCGAACTTTTAACAAGTTTCAACCCCCACCACACCACGCCCCCCTCCGAGAAAACAAAATGCCTCGGTCGTCTCGCTCAGTCAGATACCTACGCCGCAAAGAACGCGCATTCCACGACTCGTTCATCACAAACATGTACAGTCGCGGAACGCTCGACGCGGCGCTGGATCTGTGCCAGACGGCCGTCACATGCGACATGCGCATTGATGCAAAGCTCTTCAAGGAGCTCGCATATGTGTTTCGCGAGCACTTTGAGGAAGATACCCGCGAGGACTTCGCGTGGGAGGGCTTGCAGTTGGCGTACGCGCCGACTGCAGGCATGAAGGCGTACGGCACCTACATTGACGCCACCGCCAAAGCCGTGTTTGGCTCCAGCTCCGAGGACATCAACCCCGAGGACGGTACCATCGTGGACTTGCGTTACGTCATAATGTCAACTTCCGACATCTTCGGAAGGAGCCCTGACGCCGCGTCGTTCGCGTACCTGTCAATGACCGCCTGCCTAATCATGACCAAGTACTTTGGATATGACGATGAGGCGATGTCCGACGACCGGCGCAACAACGCAAAGAGCTTCTTGGCGCGCATGGGCGTCGTCCACTCGTACGCATGCATTGGCGGCGAAGACGAACCTGACGGTATGAGTACCGATGGCATGAGCTTGGTGGATGTTCTGCTATCGCATGAAGCGTCGTATGTCGAGAACGACAAGGGCCGGTACTGGGCGTCCCGCCACATGGCGGCGTGCTTCTTCAGAGCACGCTGTGCCGCGCGCACCATCCAGCGCGCGTGGCGGGCGCGCAAGCTGCGGATGCAGAATGCGGCGCGCTGCCTGCACATGATCAACAAATATGCGGATCACTTGGTGGCACTCCCTGCCGGCGTTGTTCACATCATTGCACTGTTCACCAGGTGATGATGAATACACAGCGTTCGCCTATATTTTTTATGTTTGTTTGCACTTGGATGTATACATAGTATACATAGTAAAAAGAAATAACAGCGCTATCGTGTCAAACAAGATCAACGAATGTTGGGGTTCTTGTCGAGGATGGCGCGTGCAAGGGACAAGCCTTCATCGGTAAACTGATGAATTCTGTTTGGCTTGTCAAAATATGCCAAAAGGCCTTTCTCGCGCAGCGTCCACAATGGACCACGGTGTTGGTCATCGACGAGCTCCTCGAAAGTGCACATGCCCATTTGATCCCGCAAGTCATCATACGTAAACGTATTGATGTTGTTGCGGCACCTATAGGCGTGCGCAAGAGTCCTTGTCTCGCATGTGACCTTGTCGCATGCGATCTTCTCGCGGCGGAACAGCTGCTTTTTGGACAGCTGCGCATGCTTAAACATGAGCATGTAATCCACCTCGTTCTTCAGCTTGCGCTGCAAGAACGCGAGAACGTGCACGAGAACCTTGTCGTTGCCCTTCTCTAGCTCACCGTCGATGAAATCTTCGGCGCTTTTCAGCTTGGTCGCAAACACCTCCATGTCGAGAATACAGTTTGACATGGTTTTGGATGGGGTTGTTAACCTCTTGAGGCGAGGAAGAACAGGGATTGGCGAGGAATTTGAGGATATTAGAATACGGCTGATATACAGTACATCAATCAATATTTACACAAAGGACCAGTTCTGTTGGGTTCATGTGAGGAGTGCTCTTGACATTCTCTGCGACTCAGGTTTGCACAAGAACAGTCAAGACGACTAAGGATTGATGTAGCAGACGGGTTAATGGAGTCTGAAAGCATAGTCCATTTGGTGTGCCTCACTCTCCAGCGGTGTGTCATCCCTACGGCGCATGTCGTACAGCAGTATAGTCTTTCTGTACTGCAATGTCGTATTTGTACGACTTCAGTCTTTTCAGAGCTATATAATTGTCTAATGTTGTGCATCGAGGTTCATTCCACACAGCCGACCAGCCTTTCTCATCATTCGCTGTCAAAAGATGTTCGACATACTCTGTGTGACGGACTTGCCGCCAGGGATGCAGAACCAGGTCATCGAGCTTCTGCCACCGGTCGTCAAAAACTACTACTCTGCGCGCAAAGGTTACGAAGTGGAGCGCGATTTCATCACGGGCAACCACATCTTTCTCGACTTGGCGGTCCACGATGCGTTCCCCGAGGCGGCGCAACTAGACACGGCGGAGATTCGACAGGGTGGCAGGAAGGGCGTGACTGCATTCTACGATGCGGTCGCTACCAAGCTGCAGAACGTGGACTCGACGTTTGCGTTCCAGATCCAGCACTACAACTCTTTGGTCCATGCCGGGCTGCCAACGGGCGGCGGAAGGATTTCCTTTGCGGATTTCATTAAACAAGACGCGCTCGACAACATCCTTTGGATCGTGCAACAAGACCTGGACAAATACCTGGAAGGTCCTATCCACAGAGAGGACCCAGAAGAGACTCGCCGCGATTTTCAGAGCCGGCTCCGAAGAGCCCACGAGAGCATCATGAAGGACTATGATGCGTACAAGCAAAAATTCGACAACCTCTGCCTGTACGAGGACGCGTGCTACCTCGCGCGATCGCACCACTGCCATGTCGGTATCGCGGACCCCGAGGTGGAGCGCGATCTGTTGGTCCTTTACAACGCCTTCAAGAAACACTTTGAGAAGATCGAAGAGACTCTTTCCCGGTCAACCACACAGGCGACCAAAAAGCCCAAGTGCAAGCTTGAGGTTAAGTCGAAGTTTTCGGTGCGGAACTTTGAGATCGAACCCGGTGTGAAGATCGACATGCCAACATTCAACATCACGTACGACAACACCAGGGACGCCCTCGTCGCGCTCGTCGGTGTGCGGGTCAAGAAGATTGGCAAGTACTCTGATGAAGTTTACCGGACATCGGTGGCCTGTGAGATGCTGCGGGTCTCGGAAACTGGCGCCACGGTGTCGCTTGTGTATCACGACAACAACGATGACAACGCGGGCAAGAACGCGCGCGCCATGGTGGCCTTCATGCGCGCCATCGTACGCGACAGCGGTCACGTCGTCAACCTGCGCCTCTTCCAAATCACCAGGGCGTGCATGTATTGCGACAGAGATCTGACTTCGGAAAAGAGCATCAAGGACGGCGTCGGACCCATCTGCAAGAAGCAAGCGGCGCCCCTCGACGAGCTCATCATCGACATCAAAGCCAACTCCAACGTCGGGGCGATCAAAGACTGCATTGACGACACGGAGGATTTCAGGGACACGATTGCGCAGCTGCTCAAGAGCGAGTTCAGGAACAACGAGCTCTACGCCGCCGTGAGCCGGTACCCCTCGGTGGCGGCGTTGGATGACGAGACGGAGGAGAAGAAGCTGAAGATCTTGGAGATTATCGCGCGCCTAACAGACATGGAAGGTGGCGGCGAGGCTGCCGAGCGCGCGTGTCGAGACTTGTCCAGGACGCTCAAGTCCGCAGAGGTCGCTCGCCGGACTATGGAGGCGGGTATTCCGAAGGCGGTGGAGAAGCTCATGGGCTGCGCCATTTGGATGCCGCCGACCGCCGAGCGCATTCACAACCTCATCTCTTTGTCCGAGCACGTGGACTGTGCGCCGCTGCATCACTGGCTCGCGCGTTGGTTCGCGTCGCAGCGGCTGGGTCGCGACGGCACACCGGTGTCGGTGCGCATAGCGTCATCATCCAAGAAGCGCGCGCGCTCTTGAACAAAGCTCAATATGTATTTTAACCATCCACTGCACATAGCTGTGTATATCACTGCACATAGCTGTGTGCATACGCTGTAAACAAAAAGCTTTGAGTGCCGCAAACGTCAGATCTAGCAGATACATGGTACAAACAGACACATGCTCGCGAAACTCAATCCTCTCTTTACAGGATCTTCACAAAGTTCGTGATGACGCGCTTGTTTGAGCGCAGAGGCGTGCCGCGGCGGATCGCGCTCACGAAACAAAACATGGCGACTGGGCGGGAAAGTTGGTCGTCAAACGACACCAGTGCACGCGAAACAATGTTATTTTGGTCGACGTAGTAGTCATTCAAAGACACATGTCTCGAGACGTCAGGGATGGCATCTCGCATGCAGCGGATGGCCTCGGATGTCTCGTCGTTGACCACGACCATCATTCCGAGTTCCGTCGACTGTATATGCATTGTACAGCATTATTGTAGTACAATGCATGTACATCGTACAATGCTAATCATTGGAGGCATTTATTTATTTAAGTATCGAAAGTCACTCGAGTGTCAACATACGCGGTCGAGCAGCAATGCACCCTTTCACGATGAGCTTGATCCGTAGCTACGAGAGAAATTTCCTGCGCGCGTTCCAACGCAACAAGACCAGCGAGACAACTCATAACCACGCTATAACCCTTTGTTATGAAGCACTACTAGCAGATGTTGAGCTACGCGCGGACTTGTTTCAGAAGCTCGCGTTCTCATTCAACGTTTGGAAGGTCGAATGGGAACACGCTTCTCGAGGATTGGCCAAGGCATACAAGCCAAGCGCGTCTGCAAGAGACTTTGGTCTGTATATTGTCTCCACAGCCAAAGTGTTCGAATACGATGAAATGGCTGAAGACGACGACAGCTGCGGTATTTGGATTTATTGTGCGAGAATACCGGTCGTATCGTGGACCTTTACAGCGCCGTCACCACGATCAACAACGTTTTTTTCGGGCCCGAGAACATCGTGATGTTGATGTACTTGGCATGGATCGTAAGGGCCATCGTGCGCGATCGAATGCTAAGGATCGGCACATGCGCCGAAGAAGACCATTGTTACGACAACGCAAAGCGATTTCTGGCGTACATGGGGATCGTCGAGTCATACAACGCAGTCGGTGGCGAGGACAATGGCGCGCCGTTCCTACACGCAAAGGACAAGAGCCGGTGCATTGTAGACACTGTCCTCTCAGCATGGGACCCCGCTGACCACATTAATGGCGAGAACTGGTCATTGCGCCATGTAGTGGCGTGTTTCTTCAGGGCGCGCGCGGCGGCGCGGCTGATCCAGCGCCGCTGGCGCAAATACAAACGGGTGGTGCGGCAGAACGCCGTGCGGGCGTTGCACATGATCAAAAAGTATGCGCACCACTTGCCAGCCGAGATCGTGTACGACATTGCATTCCGCGCAGCGCACTCCTGACACACCAGTTTTTTATCATGTTAAACTTGCAATTGCACTTGCACTTGCACTTGCACTTGCACTTGCAACTTAAAACCAAATAAAAACAACAATTTCACAACATATGTCTCTGTGACACATGTAAAACGTTGGCGTATTGCAAAATCGATGAATCATGTACGGACGAAAGTCTCAAAGGACAGCGTGCAATTGGAACGATGATTTAGAGAGCTAGTGTCTGGTTTCGGAGCTACACTCGACGGAACTCGAAAATGAAACATCCACTTTTTTCCGTCGACTGTAATTGGGAGGGGTCGCAAGCCTTCCGCTACCCCTCAACTGTTGGCAGACTCTGGGCGAAGAACATGCGCAGCTTTTTTTTGAATCGCAGTCGTCGCTTGATCCAGAGCCCTAGAAATGGTTGGATTCTTTGTAAGCCATTTCCGGGATGGTGTGTACCAACCATACTCGCAGCCTGGTACACGGGCGCACGCGGGTGCTAATGCGCAAGGCGCTATGCCCCTTTGAATTTCGTTGCCATCCAAAAGCAACTGGGAAAGATCGGGAGTCTACGAGCGGGCTAGATTGGCTCTCCTCACCGTCACCACATTAGAAAATTGCGTTGTCTTTATATTCCAAAAAAGTAGACGTTCATTTTAGACTTCCATCAACTGTAGTGTCTGGTTTCGGAGCTAATTTTTGGCCAATTTTTTCATTACAACAGCATCTTTAAAATGTCTTGCACGAGATC
>JACCDX011034973.1_pt1 | contig 18776 bp, 24 predicted proteins | sample 7449681 | NCBI WGS metagenome assembly JACCDX01 (sample SAMN15323450, study PRJNA562643) | freshwater metagenome | isolation source: river surface water | place: USA:Blue River Watershed | collected 2017-08-18
GAATTGGATGTTGAGGGGATTGTGATTTGTTTTGATTGGAATTATTTTGATAATACTGACGTTTATTACATTCTATTAAAAAAGATTTTAAAGAATTATATATAACAGCATCAAAAATATATTCGTTCAACTTATTCTTTATTTCATCCTTTAAACTATACATTTGTTCTGGTGATATTTGAAAATAGGGTGAGTTTAAAAATGATTTTAGGGAAATGATAATTTTTTTTATATTTTTGTTGGTGGTTGCATTATTATCTTTAAATTGATTAAATACATTGTTATATCCTTCTAAAATAATCGCTTTATTTTCTGCTTTTAATAAATATTCTTTTATATTAGGATTGTTTAAAGATATACAGTTTTTTATAAATTCATTATGGGTTGAATTTTCCATATTTATAAAAAAATATTTTGATATTAAGATTTTAACGATAATTTAAATATATAAAATATAAAAATGCATTTATATAATTATCCATCAACAGAAGGAGAAGAGATAGTTATGGATGATTTATCCATAATTGAAAAATTTAAAAATATCAGTAATCATTATACATGTATTTCTGGTTATGATTATGAAAATGGTTCATTTAGAGGAAAAAATTACAAAGAAATAATAAAAATAATAAGTGGTAGTGATATTGAAAATAAAATCGGTCATGAAGAATTATTAAATATTTATAATAAATTAACCAAGCTTCTTAATGTTATTAGGGGTGAAGAATCAATAAAGTATTATCACCAAAAATATCCATTCAATAAACATAATTTTCCAATTGAACTTAACCAACATTATAATATAAATAGTAATACCAATAATTATTATTTATCAAGTTGTGAATTAGAATTTTTACAAATTCTTTTTGGTATTTATAGTAATATTAATAATAATGGTAATCGAAATGGTAAAAATATAACTCTTATACCTACATATAAAGATGATTTTGTACCTCCTTATGTAACACGATTTTTATCAGTTAAATTATAATAACTTTATGTGGATATATTCGTATTTTTATACTCTAACATCTTTATATAAATATTCTTTAATTTCGATACCTCAGATTGCACATAAAATAATCTCTTTAATATATGAATTTCATTATTTTCTATAGATGAGCATGATTCGATTGGTTTAATATCAGCCGTGAGATAACCAATTATCGTCTCATCTTCTACAAAATCGACTTTATTGCAATAATGTTTATATTCTGCCAAAAGAAGATCCATATATCGTCTAAGATATATTTCATTTCTAAAAGAACTGTCATTATTTTCTTGAAATCTTTCCATTACTGTTTATGTTGTGTGTTTGTTTTGGTTTTCTTTGGTATTTATGTTTTTATATAAAAAGATAATGTATGAATAAAAAATTATCAATTTTTTATTTAAATTGTCTCTAACATACACACTATACTATAGTTTTACATAATGACCAACTTTCAGCATCTGCAAAAAAGGTAAGTTTCATCGAATATGTTGAACTTGGAGGTTGAACACCAAGTATTGGTGCTTCAATATCAGCATTCCATGATATAACGAAAAGGTTAGATGGTATAACCAATCCTGTAAGTGGAACCAATGCAATCGGTTTTAGTGAGAGTAAAAAATCGACTCTTGATTCGTCTGGAGTATTAGATACTTTTCTTTCAAGTACTTGCATATTGTTTTGTAGTGCTATTTGATCAACATATGCATTTAAACCTGTTGCGCTAATAAGAGATATTATCTCATATGTGGATTGGATAGTAGTTGGTGGTATTTGACCTGATTGAAATGGGTCATTTATGATGGTTTGTATCTTCAATAAGATGGAAGATCCTGTTGCGTCAATTGCGTTCACGTAGCTCATTTTTAATTATTATAATTTATAACAATATATTTTTTTGGTGAGATTGAAAAAATATATTTAAGAAATATATAAACAGACAAATATGTTTACATTTACCAAATATAAATTAAACGACAGTTTATCATTCGTCATGAATTATCAATCAGTAGATGGAAGTGGTTTTGTTGGAACATCCGTTTCACAATACTGTCACATAGTTCCATTATTAGATCACAATAATGGAAATATTATCATTGGAAAGATCCAATTCATTAACACTTGTGAAAGCAAAAGTACATATCCGCCTCAGTATTTTATCGAAGAGAGTATAATGCTTAATTTTAACGATGGTAGTTCGATATTCGCATCTAATTATTTTGAGGCTAATGCAATGCATTATAATGTTGGTGACAAAATAATATTGCCGATCGTTCAAAGTATTGGTAGAGATGTTGGGAAGAAAGGTTATATTGTTATAGATGTTCATGAAAATATTAGAGATATTACGATTCGAATCGATGAAGATAAAGATCTTTTTGGAACTTATGGTCTTTAGCAAGAATTGTTGTTAAAAAAAATTAACTTAAAGTAATGTTTGTATAAATAATTTAGAATAAAAAAGAATTTGAAAAAATGGAATTTATGCGCAAATTGATAACTGATTTTATTGATATGAATGATACAGATAAAATAATTTATGGAGATATTGATTTAGATATATTTATGTTCATATCTATTTTATTTATATATATTTTATCCATTACATCTGTTGTATATTTTGTTGGTAAATGTTTTTATGGAAAGTGATTGTGAGTAATATTGGAATATAATATATATGTTAACATAAATTGATATAAAATAAATGAGTTTATTTATTTTATAGTATAAATAATATAAACAATATAAATAACAAAAATGCTTCAAAAATTATTTTATATTGATGATATTTTTAAATATATTGCTGAATATCTTAATTTTAATCAAAAACTTGTTTTACAAAAGATATTTAAGAAATGTTTAACTAAAAACTGTGATTTTTTCAGTGATTCTTATAAGTTACACAATATGGCCAGTTTATGTTCCATATGCAGTTCTTGTCATGGAGATATAAGTTATGATGTGAAGAGCATATTGTCGTCAAATTATGATAATTTCCTGTATGGAGGGAATGATGGGTCTGAAGGCGGTGATAGTGGAAATGAGAGTGATAGTGAAAGTGAAGATTACAAGTTAATCTTTAGTGGAAATAGAAGAGAATATAGTAATAACTATGATGTTGAAGAGAATTTGTTCGTATACTTATCATTTCCATATGTGGCTAATAGGGCTTTCTTTGAAGTTTTAGAAAAAAATAATATGGCATTAGACTGTAAAATACATGAGATTAAATGTATTTTCGAATTGGAATTGAAAGATGAAATGTATGAAGAGATTTATACGACTATTGACGACATATATATCGATGGAATTGTTAATGGATGTATTGATAAATTCTGTTATAAATGTGGTATATTTGGTCATATTGATGAGAGTAAAGAATGTTTATTATATAACGAGGAGTATAAGGAACATATTACGGAGCATACTGTGTTCGATGTTATGGACAATTTATTACAAAATGTCGTAGAAAAGGTTGAATTGGAAAGAAAACAGGAGGAACAAAAGAAGAGATTGTGTAGTTGTTGCGGTAGTAGATTTTTTGCAATAAAATGCAAGAATAAACTATGTAGAAAGTGTTGTAATTGCAAAAATCATCCAAGAAAAAAACGGTGATAATTAAGAAGAATCTTTTTCTCTAACAATACTTAAATATACCTGAATACTCTCGATAACTTTATCCATTTTTTCAATATAATCTTTATCATACTCTTCATTTGACATAACATTACTTTTTTCAGCAATCAGTTCGATAAGAGCTTTTTCAAATGCATCCTTTGAAGGATAATTTGTAAAAAAATTGTATAAAATATCTTTTGCTTTGTCTGGATCCATTATAGTTTTATGTCATTATAATAGATTTTTTAAATTTGTTTTATACGAGATATTTTACATATATTTGTAGTAAAATTCGATTATAGATTTATGGATAATTTTTCTTATCTGTCCAAATCTTGTATTTATTTCAGTATAATATTTATTATTTCCAATATACAATGATATTCCATTGCTTTGGAATTCAAATGGTTTTATTTGTTCATTGGTGTTATTGTCAGCAATTGCATTAAGGTAATTTGCTATATAAGCACCTTGTTGATATGCCACTTGTGCGTTTCGCGGATAATCTTGATTTATACAATCACCACCTGCAAATACATTTGTTGTTGTTTTTTTATCTATTATGACTCTTTGAAAATCATCTATCTTCCAGTTTGACGTTAAATCATTTGGACGAAAGCCCATTGCAAAAATGTGAAACCCGAAATTTTTGCCAAATTCTTCTGTAAAAAATTGATTTGTGTGTAATTTAATATTATTTTCACAAAGTTCTTTGAGAATATTGTTTTTACCTGATGAATGAATATATTTATATAAATTATCTAACTTTTCACCGTCAATTATTGTAACATCGAAATTTAAATCTTTTAGATGAAAAGCTAGCTCTGTTCCGGTTGGCCCTGCTCCCACTATACAAACATTTTTATTCTTCATAATTTCATTAGTATTTATCTCTTCAAATTTTTTATTCCAATAATCCTTGTTGTCGGTATTTGTTCCCAATCCGACAACGAGAAATTTGTCTTTAAATGATATAATTGAAGAATCTGTTTCTACTCTTTCATTTTTAATGTCAATATTTTCAATTGATTCATATGAAATATTATCGACATATTCGTTTAAATTATACGAATCATTATAACTGTCTCCATTTATTCTATCTTTTATGGATGATAACAAAAGAGGCGTATTACAAAAAGTATTTCTTGTTATATTTTTTATCTTATACTTTTTTCTGTTGATATTTTCAACAAATCCTTTTGCCAACCATCCTTGCCCTAAAAGAATAACCTCTTTTCTATCGTCATTTGACGGAAAATATGGGATTGTATCAAATGTTTTATATATGTGATATAAAAAATATGGCTGATGAATATTCATTTTGTTAATTATTATAAATATCTTTTTAAGTTCTGAATAAAAATAAAAAGAAACAAAAAAAGAGATAAAAATAAAGAAATTGAATAAAAAAATAGAATAAAAAAATAGAATAAAAAGGAAAAAGGAAGGGTGCGGGAAACGCAGTTTCCTGCGAAGGAAAGGTGCGGGAAACGTAGTTTCCTGCTTTACCATTCTTCTTTAGTACCTCCACTATATGGTTTTCCATGTCCTTCTTCAATCATAATTTCATTAATCGATTTTGTATCAATCATATTTGATACATTTACTAAAATGCGACCATATTTATCGAAATTAAGACAATCTACTTTAACCAGTTTTGATGGATGTTTAGAAAGAAGTTCGATAAATCGGGCTTTTGCCTTATGTGCTAATTCAATCTCCTTTTCGCGATTAGGAACGTTCAATTTTGGTTTTATCTCAGCCGTATCATAACCCATGCATCTACATTTATATTTAATAATGTTATTGTTAAACTCAAATATAAGACTAAATGTATCACCATCATAAATATGACATGGTATACCGTAAAAGGTCATATTGTTAAACGTAAAGTATGGCACTTCTGTTTCACTCTTTATACTCTTTAACTTATCTGTAGCTTTAGTTAGCTCTTTATTGGTTGTCGTAAATGTGCATAAATTACCCATCTCTTCGTTATTCATTTATATATATATTATATAAATATATATTTTGGATTTATAAAAATCATTTTTTTATTTTTTTTTTGAAATAATTTGTAGATGATAAAGAAAACGTAGTTCTAATTATCTGGTGATTTTCTCTTTTCACCAACAGTAGATAAAGGTTTTTTTGTCTCTTTAAAATATGAAATACTAGATTTAAATATTGTTCTTTCTTCTTTGGTTGAAAGAGCCATTATAGCTGTAGTATTAGACATGTTATTTTGTAATCTATTATACAAAATGATATTTTCCAAAAAAAGTAAAAAAAGTCGATTTTCGTTCTTAGAAGCATTTTTGGGTTCAACAGGGAATGCATCAGGAGGAAGAGATTCACCTCTTAATTGTCTGTTTAAGAAGGATAACCAATTAAAAAATGACATTCCTGAATTATCTTTAATGTCAAAATCGTATGATTTATCATTGCAAACAATTTTTGTAATAATTTCAGCCAAAGCTTTGCGATCTTTCATATTAAATGGATCTTCTATCAAGTGAAATATTAAAGCAAGTGGAATAAGATATCCTGAATAGTCATTCATTTTGTCGGATATTTGTTCTTCCGTTAATCCTTCGACCTCAATCTTGCCATCTATATAGTGAAATATATGGTTTGGATTGAATTCGGGATCGTTTAAACACTCCTTAAGATAAGTAAAATCATCCTTTAAAAAGGTATCGATAAACAATTTATCGTAGTTAATTTCAAAATCACTTAATAAATTTGTCATTATGTTGAACTTTTAATGTGATTATATGTAAAAATATGTATATTAAATATGTATATTAAATATAACCAGTAAAATTATCTATCAATTTTTTATTTTATTTTTTAATTGGTTTTATTGGATCTCTGTATATATAGCTCTGACCATTTTTGGTCACATTTTTATACACATAAAGCGATTCTGTCGGTTGAGGAAGATCATTTGAAACAAGCGTTGTTTGATCACCAAATATACCCAATATCTCTACATAACAATATTTATTTATTTTGATAAAAGATGGGCCATTTTCCACCTCCATATCAAATATATCTCTGTCATAAGTTTTTGTTAATGGAACAGATAAAATGAGTGTTTTTGTCACAGTTAGAGAAGCACTTTGTAAATTTAAAGCATCTTCACCCGGATTTAGAACAACAACATTATCAATAGTCACATATGACTGTATAATATCAATTCCGTTATCTCCTGACTCTTCAACATATAGGAATTGGATTGCAAATTCGTCGTTATTGCATCCTAAAATTGTTATTCCATCATTATCAGTAGATGGTTCTAAATTAGATTGTTTCTTTTGTCGTAAGGGATCGGTGGAACCGAGATAGTATGCATATATTTTGTTGGCCTTGAAATAAGAGGCTATTGGAAGATAAGTTGTTGTTATTGTCTCTTTAGTAGCCGGTAATGTACCACAAAACCAGACGCCTCCATTATCAGAAACGATGGTTTTATTGTTATTTTTATCACATGCCAAAAAGTAGACTGTTTCAGCAAATAACATTGAACCGCTATCGAAAATAAGTGCTGATTTTCTTAAAGGTAATAGTGGAAATCTACCGTTCTTGATGTATATAATGGTATTATTTTCGATAATTAAAGATACATTCTTGTGAACATGGACTTCACCATTTATTATATAGATAGTATTGCTATAGAAAACGGTATTCTCTTTAATATCACTGTAAATTTGAACAATATATTTATTATCTTCAGCATTGCTTTTTTGTACCATTTTTTGCTTATTATATAATTAAACGCACATATTTTTTTTATTTTGTTGAAAAAAATAAATATAAAAAGATAATTGATAAGAATTATATAGACCAATAAACAAATAAAATGCCTATACTAAGAATTAGATTACATATCCTTAATAAAAAATTATTCAAAAATAATGGAAATATCCGTTACTATCGTCCGTTAAATTACGATAGTGAACCGACTAATATTGAAAAGATAAAAAAATATGATTTACCAATTGAAGTCGTTAATACTTTGAAAGAACATGAAATTTCAATCAATAATATTGAGAAACAATTGATTGAAAGTAATAAGTTAATTTATTCATTGTTAAAGGTAAACAATGAAATGAAAGAGAAAATGAATGAGAAAAAAGATGACAGTTGTGGAAGTTGCGGAGGATGCAGATGATTCATCTTATAATAAAAAAAATAAAAATCCTTTTTTTTTTTCAATTATTTTATAATAGAAAGAATGACTAAAGTTATTCATTATATCATTTCATAATTAAAAAAATAAAAATCCTTTTTGTAATATTCATTTATTAAATCGATAGATTCTCGATTTAAGTAATCGTAATAATTCAATTTTCCGTTTTGATTTTTCAGGTCATGAAAATTAAATTTTGGGAATCCAATATTATGCATATCTTCTGTCAGTGTCTCTTGTGCTAAAATAGTTACGTTTGGTACAACTTTATTAGTTGTTTCATCAATAATAAATTTATATTGTGGTATATTATGATTATCATAGTATGGTTTATCCAAGTAATTATTCTTTATTATGTTATATACCTCTTCTGGAGTACTTGTTTTTTTAATAAGGCGATAAAAGAACAAGTCGCTTACTAATCTTTCATATGGATTTCTACATATTGTAAGTATAACAAGATTATCTAAATCAATATTTAATTCATCTTTATGTTTCATTATTGTAGAATATGTTTGATGTTGCAAGCTAACATTATTAATGCCATATTTCTTAATAGATTCTCCATATGGTGTAAAAAGTGATTTTTCGTCGAGTTTTACCTTAAAATATGATGAAAAATAATTTTCAATACTTGTTCCACCAGTCTTTGGGATATGTAAGAAGAGGCAATTTAAATTAATATTTTTGTTATAAAAATATGGCATAGAGTATATATTTATAAATAAAGATAAAAAAATAAAAGGAAAGGTACGGAAAACGTAGTTTTCTGTAAAGATTAATCATTTATTTTTTCATAAATTCTTGCATAATAATATTATCCTGTTCATTACGTCTTTTTACCCATAATTTTAAGTGGAATATAATTTCTGCAGGTGTATATTTATCTTCTGGTATTTTATTTAATATATTTTTGTCAATATCTTTTTGAATAAATCTCTTATATATCTTCGATATTTGATAATGATCGCATTTCTTCATCTCAATCAGGTTATCCATGCGTCCAGCTCTATAAAGTGCGGGATCTAGATTTTTAACATGATTTGTCGTTAAAATAACGATGGAATTGTCATATGTTAAAGTTCCATCTAAAAGATTTAAAAGGTACTCTAATGTGATATCTGATTCAGTTGAATCTAAAATGGCATTTATTGATTGTGATTTAGTTTGCGATTGTGTTGATTGTGCTGTTCTAACATGAACAATATCACTCATTGCATCAATATCTTCAATTACAATGACACCGCCATCAGCATGTTTACTATTAGCATAATCAAATGCCATTTTCAACTCTTCATTTGTTTTAATCGCCTTAAGATTAATGTAAAAGATATCACGTTTAAAGAAACTAGCAATGGTAATAATTGTAGTAGTTTTACCACAGCCGGGTTCACCGTGTAATAAAATTCCCAGTTTATTGGGAATACCTAAATCTGTCATTAGGGATTTATCATTTTGAAATGATTCAACAATATTGTAAAGATGGATATCTTGTCCTCTTCTTAAATAGAGATTTTCAAATGAACAATATTTATTATTAATTAAATTCGTTTTAACCTCTTTAGTTGTTTTTGTCGTTTCAATATGCTTTGGTGGTTCAACACCAATGAGTTTAATGATATCTTCTAATGACTTCTTCTCATCTACTAAAGATTTCTTTGTTTCAATATATTTAGTATACTCTTCATTATCTGATTTTTGTATAGTGGTTATTGTATCAATATTTAAAGTATAAATATTGATTTTATCACCATTAGTGATGCGTTTTGAAACACCATTAATATAATTGAAAAAATCATCTAATTTTGTATAGATAATTAATTTATTGTTTGTTGTTACATCATTTAATGAAACATTTAAAATTAAATTCAAATAGTTTTTATCCGAAGATGCTTCAGCTTTTTTATTTATTGTTAAATTATTATCATTGTAATTAACAATACTTTTATATAATTCAAATGTTTCAAATGTTTTTGATACAGTAAACCAAAGACCATTATAGAAATGCTCATTACCAATAAAATTACTTAAAAAACTTTCTTTAGAAAAAGAATGAAGATATCTATAATTCATATCATACTCACTATTTTGTAATATTCTTCTCATAGATTCTTTATACTCATTTGTATTCTTTTCAATTGTAAGTTGTTCTATCACAAACAATACAGCCACATTTGTTAAAATAATATTCATTAATTTAGTATTTAAACTGTAATGTTTTAAAAAAGATTCATAAGTATATCCTTCAAATGCTTTTGAAAGAATAACATCGGCATAACTTGATGGACTACCATTTATTCTAAACTTAATGTTGTGTTTCATATTTGGTATATATGCATTTACATAATATGAATTATCTGTAATGCTTTTATACAATAACATGTTTAATGATAAATCTATTAATTGCGTTGAGTAAAAACCGGAATTTTTAAAATGTGTATACTCTTTACTTAAAATATCTAATAATTTTGTTGTATCTTTAGTTTTAATTGTATGGTAATTACTTGTAAATGATATCTTATCAATCTCGATATTTAATTTATTATATTCGATATTAATATTATCCATTGATTTTCCATAAATCAATTTATTTGATGATTCATCAAAATATGTTAAATTATATTCATAATTTGAATCATATGATATCTTCAAATTCTCATTATTATTATCCTCTAAAACAGTAATTAATTTCTTGATTAATACATATGATAGATTAAGTTCTACTCTTTCAGTTGTATCAATAGTTAATAATGAATTATTATATGATGAAATATCTTCTCTCTTTCTAAAAAGACTCTTAAAAGCATAATATTTTGATTGAATGGCACTCTTTGTACGAATCGATATATTATACAGATTTTCAAAAGAGATTAGTTTAAATGTATCTGTTAAAAACAGATTAATATTTTGACTATTCTCTTTTATGAAATTTTGAATAATATTCTTTGCTATATCGGCGGATATCAGTATAGTCACACCGAAAAAAAGCGTTTTCATAGATCTCTTTTTATCAGGACTAATTAAACTCAAATACTCTGTAATAATCTCATTAATACCTTTGTTGATATAATCATGAGGGTTCAATTGAATTGAATTTGTACTCACTGGTACATTAACGGCGGTTGACGACATTTTTAATTGGACTTTTAAAGATATATAATATCTGGTATATGATAATATGAAAAAATAAATATTTTTGATTAACAGTAAATAAAAAAATCAATTTTTTTATGAAAAAAAATAATGTATAGAGAGATATGGATATATAGAGAGATATGGATATATATATATATTACTAATAAGAATGATAAATAATAGAATTAGAATAAAGTGTACACATTCGGTTTTTTTTATGGGAGAGAATCTATGTTGTACAAAATGCGGGCTTATTTGGGATTGTCCCAAATGTATCGATGTATATAACGAGAATAAAATGATATATTCATCATTATTCACTTTGAAAATGATTTATAGAAAAGAGAATTATTGCATTAATTGTCACAATAAAATTGGCATTGTAAAAGCTATTTATAGTAAAATATGAGTGTATCAAAAAAATTGATGAAATATTTTTATAGGAACAGTTTTATTTTAATATGTATCATAATAAAACCAAATTAAAATCACGAATATTAACAATAAATATGAATATGAATTTAAGTATTGCTAATAATAAAGAGATAATTTATTTACAAAAAATAAATGATTTTCAAAAATTACAATATTTTATTGACTATTGTTATTATGACAAAAAATGCAATATAAAACAGTCATATAAAGAGCTTATATATGACTTGATTGAAGATGGCGAGCCATCTCTGGCACTTGAAGTGTTAACAGATATATGGCCAAAATATAATCAGTTGATAAATAAATGTTCTTCATAAATTATTATGAAATGACAAATATTTTTCCCAATCATCTGCTAGTGTATTCATTTTACGATTTCGAAATAAAATTGTTTTATTTAGGATATCTTCGTAATCTATTGGTGATTCTATATATTTATAAAAAGTTTCTTTGAGACTATCTTTCTCTGTAAATATGATATTATAATCTTTATACTCCTCTTCCTCTTGAGGATTTGTTCTTTCACTAAATATGACTCCACCATTTGCAAGTATTGGAACAATCCTGAATGACTCAAATGACTCGCAGTTTTTCCTTCTATGTACATTTAAATAAAAAAGATGGTTATTTAAAATTGTTGTCCATTCTTCTTTTAACCATTTGTCTGTTATATTTATCAGATTTTGTGATAAAGAATCACATATTTGTTTTCTTGTTTCATTAATATTCCCGAAAAATACTATATCTCTTCTATTACGGGAAGTGAGATTATATATATCTATATTTTGTATAAAATTATATGACATGTTAATTGGAAATACTTTAAATATGTTATTTTGAATAGATATTGGTACTAATGGAAATTTCAATTTATTGAAATTGTTATAAGTATATGTCCATATTGAATATGGCTTTATTATTTTGATTAAATCCTGATAAACACGTTGTTCTATAACATAATTCATTGGTTCTGTTATGTAAAATATTTTATATGTATATTTTTTTGAAAAAAATACTATTTGGTCATATATATCTTTATAATCGAAAATGAAATGGGGATTTACAATAATGAGTAATATATCATCTTTTGGATTAAAGTTATATGGTGATGTTGTTATGGATGGAATATTATATGTAGATGAATTTGGGGAGGATGCATTAGATGATGTTCGAGAAGATGCATGTGATGATGAATCTAGTGTCGTTATTTCGTCATATATTATGAAATCTATACCTTTCTTTTTCAGTTCAAAAGTGATAGCTTCTATAAAGAAGTCGAAAAGATGTGTTGCCGGATTATATATTATAAATCGCATAATTGATATAAATATAAAGTAATAAGATATATAAGATATATAGATATATTTTTAAGTATAATTATAAAAACAATTATAAAAAATGGATATAAATACTATTATAAAAATGAATATAAATATGAATATTTACAAAAAGAGAGAGTATAATATAGTCGCTTTAATTCCTGCGAGGAGTGGTTCTAAAGGGATTATCGACAAAAATATCAAATTATATAAAGGGAAACCTTTAATCGCACACAGTATAGAGGTGGCATTGAAAAGTAAGTATATTAAAAAGGTATATTTTTCAAGTGATAGTGCTTTGTATCGCATTATTGCGAGTGAATATGGTGCTACTGTTATTGAAAGACCAATTGAAATTAGTGGCGATTTATCACCTGATATAGAAACATTTAAACATTTTTTGAATGCTATCGGTAGGAAGAAAGATTCTGGATGGAATATTTTTTGCAATGATGAGAATGAAAATGAAATTGACATGATTGTACATTTGCGACCGACATATCCAAATAGAAGCGTTGAAATGTTAGATGAAACTATCGAGATTTTTATGGGATTATATGATAAGTATGATAGTTTAAGGACTGTTATACCACTTAATAAAACACCATATAAGATGTATTATTTGGAGGATGGAATTTTGGTTCCATATTTTAAAGAGTATAATGGACTTGTCGAGCCATTTAATCAGGCTCGGCAACATTTTCCAATAACCTATCTACATAATGGATGTATAGATATTGTTAAAGTTGATGTCATTAAAAAAGGGCTTATGTCTGGAGAGAGAATATTTCCATATATTATGAATGAAGATGAGAATAATGATATTGATGATATAAAGGACTTTATAACGGCGGAAAATAAAAATACCTGATAATGAAAAAAATTGATTTATTATAATTCTTAATTTAAAATACACAATATTTTAGATTAAAATATGGATTGAAAGATACATTAAAAATCGCATTATGAATCCTTCATATCATGGTGAAGTTATTTGTTCAAGAGCTGAGTGTAAACGAAAAGCATATTATAGAGTCGGTGATGGAGTCTTTTGTGGCTATCATTGTAACAAAAGTGAAAGAGTTGCTCTTCCAAAAAATCCTAATGCATTGGAAGAAAAGATGAATAAAATCGCACTTCATAATGCCGAATGTGAGAGAATTGCCGATGAGAATAGGAATAACGGTAAAAGAGGCGACGTTCGTTGCGCTAAAATACGTGTTTTTGGAGGGGTTGATTTGGTTCCGGGATATGTGAATATCTTTCCTAATTTCAAGCATTTGGAACGCAAAGATGGCATTGGAATGCCTAGTTTATCACCTATGACAATTGGCCCTATAAAACATGGGCAAATTGGCTTACCAGAGAGTTTAAATCTTGAGAATTTTCATCAGGGAAATAAGGTTTTTCCTGATGAAGTTAACGAAAAAGGTGCCGTTAAAAAGGTATTTTTTGAAAGACAGAGAGAGTTATATTTAGATGCAGAACCACATAGACATAAACCTGGTTTTGAAGCGAAGGGAAATATACCTTTATTCAGTATTTGGGTTGGTAAAGATGGTAAAAAACATAAAATTGATTACATAACAAGTAGGCAATTTTACTGTCATTTTTACGAAAAAAGTGTGGTTGAAAATCCGGATTTTAAACGACTTTGTGATATGATTGATCAAGGATACAATCTTATGATAGTCGGTTATGACGGATATGAGGTAACAAAGAGTCTTGATGAGCATTATAGAGATACAAATCGTCCATTTGGGCATGAATTGGCATTATATGCGATGCTTACAGAGGATTATGTATGGCGAAAATATAAGACGTTTGATTATTAAATAAGCTATTATATGAATATTTGTTATAAATAATTATTTTGTTCAATGTATATCTATCTTAAAAATAAATCGATATATAATAACAACATACCTTAAGATTAAATAAAAGAAATGGTTTATGTAATGTTATTTTTAATCTTATTTACCATTTGGGGTAAATAAAAAATCTATAATATAAATATATAATGATTTCATTTATAGATTTCTTGAAAAAATATTCAACTAGAAGACTTTTTTAAATTATTTAATTATCAAATAAACGATACATCAAATAAAATAATAAACGTTGATGATGTTGTTATTTGGTTAGATATACAAAAACATAAATTAAAGGAAACACTTGTAAAATCTTATAAGAAAAATATTGATTATGAAATTACAAGAGTCGTTAAACCAAAAGGAACAGGTGGACAAAAAAGAGAAATTATCATGATAACAATAAGTTGCTTTAAAAAAATATGTTAGTTAACTAAATCCAAAAAAGGTAATGAAGTTAGGGAATATTTTATTCAAGTCGAATCATTGTTGAATAAATATAAAGATTACATAATTGAAGGCATGAAAGATAAAATAACTAAATTGGAAAAAGGACAGAAACCAAAAATAAATCCGGAAAAAGGTGTTATTTATATTTTCAAAACACCTAATTCTACCGATAATTCATTATATAAAATAGGTAGAACAAAAGATTTGTCAAAAAGATTACAATCACATCAATCTGCATTAGCATATAATATAGATATTTTATTTTATTACGAATCTGATAATATTATTCCAATTGAAGAATGTGTAAAAGTATTGATGAAGCCCTATCAATACAAAAAGTATAAAGAAGTATATAAAATAAATATTGATATTGTAAAATCATTGGTTGAAAAATGCGATCATTTAATAGTTGATACAAAGCAAAAAGCTGAATTATCATCGATAAAAGATGATAAAGAAAGTCTATATTATATAAATATAATGAAAAAATAATTTACAATAATTTCATCCAAACACTTTTTGATATCAATGAACTTACATTACATAATATATTATATGATGGTTGTTCCGGTTGATATAGTAAATATAATATATCATAAAATATTCCACACGAACCTTCATTCAGTTGTTTAAATGCTGAAAAAGGTGATTCATAAAAATTTTCATAAAAATTACGAAATTCACTCCACTTTTCATTTTGAATATTAAATTGTGTCCATTTTAATTTTTTTAGTTCTGTAATGTAATTATTTAGTTCAATTATTTTATTTGATGTATAATTTCTATTATTTTTATTATAAGGTATAAAATCAAATTCTTCATAATATGTTTTTCCTTTTCTCAGTTTATGAATTAAACTCAATGAAACATAATTTTTATAATTACGTTTATTGCATTTTTTTTCAGCTTGATCAACTAAAATACATTTTGTACAACCCAAATGTTTCATAATATCAATCGTCCATCTAACTATATTTTTCCCATTATGATAACAACAATTATTTACATAATTTATTTTACCAATATTATTTTCAATATATATATCGATACATGGATCTTCATTATCACTATATATTGTTGTACTTAAAACCATTTTATTGTTATTTGTTGCACGAATTCTAAATCTCCATATATATGTTTCATTATGATTATTTGGTGGAGCAAGTATATAATAAGTTTGTTTACCAACAAAAGTTTTAATATCTCTATACTCTTCAAATGGATTCCAATATTCAACCATATTTGTTTCTTTATCTAATAAAATCATATCACCTATTTTAGCATTACACATATTATATAATTGTATAATATATTTATTTTATATATGTTAAATTATTTTTCAATTCATAATCTGTTTTGATATCTCAATCGCATCATCTTTCTTTTGCTGAAATATACTTGAAATTGAAAAGACTGTATTTTGACGCGTCTCTTTCTCCTTCGTATAATCAATGAATTTTTTATTTATCATTCTTCTACAATGTGTATTGAATTCAGTTTCTAACATTATATTTTTATAATTATTATTTATTTCCAATAGCTGATTCTTCAATTTCTCCATTGTTGCATCTATAATATCATTCATTTTCATCTCAATATACTTCTCAACATCATTTTTATAAACAATACCTGATTGAGATTCGACATCTATAATTACGTTTAAATTCGTATCATTCTTCAAGAGTTCTTCCAATAATGCGGAATACATTAGTTTGTTAAATATTATTCCCAATTGTGTATTTTCATTTATTTGAGAAATATCCCATTTCTTATCGAATGGAACAGGTGGATCTTTTATGCCTATGAAGAAATTATTCGTAATATTTATATTATTTACCGTATTTATATTGTTAATTGTTTGTGTATTGTGAATTTCATTTTTGATTTTATTATTTTCAATCTCTTTTAATCTCTTACAATAACATTCCAATATAATATGCTTTCTTAAATCTAATATTGTAATAAATGATTTATTGCAAAATTCACACTCTCTACACTTTTTCTTAAATATATTATCAATATAGTCAATAAAATCATTTAAATTATTATATATCAAATTAGAATTTTTTAATTCTGCTGCTTCACACTCGTTAATTGAAAATGTCTCGTTATAGTATGGTAATAATGACATTGTTATTAATTCATCATCTGAATACTTATATGAATTAACATTTTTCTTACATTTTATTTTTTTACGAAAATGTCTTACCATATCTTTAAATAATGGTGTTTTATAATTACACCTTTTGCACAAATAAGTTGTTTCGTTCATCATTATTATAATATATAATAACATTATCTTTAAGATAATATTATGAAATTAAAATAAAAATATATTATTTATAAGAAATTGAAAATATTTACATAAAACATCATTGTTTTAACAGTAAATATATTACAATAAATATTTTATTCATAAATTTAAAATAATATATTCTTTATAAATATAATTATCGTTCTTTTTAACGGTTAAATAATAAAAATTGTTTTTAACGAGGAATATTTGCTAATTTAAAACTATGCATTTTTAGGTTTATCAATACCTAATGATAAATATGTTATATATTTTATATAATTAACATTATAATACAATAAACACATAAACTATGCAAAAAAGTATGCAATTCAGAAAATGAAAATATTGAGATTTAATATTTGCCTTAAAAAATAGGAAAATTAAAAAAATGAAAAGTGGCATTTTTTTGCCCTAAAATCTTTTTGGCCAAAAAAATTACTTTTTCCGAATTGCATACTTTTTCGCATACTTTTTGGCGATTTTATTAGGGGTAATTTTGAGGTTTATTGTTGTTTAATGTTTATATTTTAAAATATAGTTTATTTGTCATTGATGATATTGATGAAAATTATGTTAGTTTGATAATGTGTATTTTAAGGTATTGATAAAATGTCGATATTTTAACGGTTAAATAATAAAAATATGATTTAACGAGATTTTTAATAAAATATTTGTATGCTAATTGGTCGTTATTTTAACGGTTAATTAATAAAATGGGATTTTAATGGAGATTATTTACCAGTTTGAAACTATGCAATTTTTGAATTTATCAATAAATATTGATAAATTTATTATATATTTTTATAAAACTATCAATGTAATACAATAACCATAAACTATGCGAAAAAGTATGCAATATGCAATTCAGAAAATAGAAATATTGACATTTAATATTCGCCTAAAAAAATCGCTAATTTCAAAAAATGAAAAAATGAAAAAATTGCAAAAAATGCAAAAAATGAAAAAACAAAAAGTGGCATTTTTTCGGCCCAAAAAAACTTTTTAGTCAGAAAAAGTGTTTTTCCGAATTGCATACTTTTTCGCATACTTTTTTGCATACTTTTTCGCATAGTTTTAGTCATCAGTATTTAATCAGTATACAAAATCGATTTTTTTGAGGTTATCAATAACATTGATTAAATAACACAATATTATCACGTATTTTACACTATTTTAAAATACATTATTTTATTGGAGTAATAATGTATATAATATATAAAATATATATATTATTAAATATTATTGATAAAAATATGATAATTATTAGTAAATTTTAATACTTTTTGTTCGATTTTGTGTTTTACTGACGGTTTATTGTATAACTATTTAAACTAAATAAAATGTTATTGTTAATAATTATGTTTATTGATGATAATTGGTAGTAATTTATGCCAAAAAAATTACTTTTTCCGAATTGCATACTTTTTCGCATACTTTTTGGCGATTTTATTAGGGGTATTTTTGA
>JACCDX011289008.1_pt1 | contig 18772 bp, 19 predicted proteins | sample 7449681 | NCBI WGS metagenome assembly JACCDX01 (sample SAMN15323450, study PRJNA562643) | freshwater metagenome | isolation source: river surface water | place: USA:Blue River Watershed | collected 2017-08-18
GAAATGGAAAAGGAGTCTGAAAATAGAATAGGAGTCTGAAAAATGGATAAGTCTGAGAAATGGAAAAGGAGTCTGAAAATAGAAAAGTCTGAGAAATGGAAAAGGAGTCTGAAAATAGAATAGGAGTCTGAAAAATGGATAAGTCTGAGAAATGGAAAAGGAGTCTGAAAAAAGAGTGTTATACTCTCTCTCCAGTTTTTGTGTTTTTGTTTTGTTTCCTTCCTTGTTGTGTTTTGTTTCCTGTTTTGTTTCTTTCATTGTTTTGTGTGTTTTGCGCCTTGTCTTGTCTTGCCTCGTCTTGCCTTGCGACTAGCCGATGATGGGGTTCTTAGCGAGTGTCTCAAGAGTCAAACGCTTGCCATCCCTGAGGACGGAGCAGAGCTTCCAAGGGGCGATGGAGAACTTTTCCTTGATAACTCCATCACTGTAGAGAGCATCAATAAACTTGAAGAGGATAGCACCAGGCTTATCAGATTGGAAGCCGACGAGGGACGAGGCGGCGGGATCAGCAGCAGCGGTGACAGTGAAGCTCTTGCCGTCGAAGATGGTAGTGAGGGTAGTGAACTGTGAATGAGAGCCACGATCATTGCGTCCAACACCAACCTGAACCTCAACTTCCTCATCCTTGTGGAGAAGAGTGGAGAGGTTCCACTGAGGCTTGTCAGCCTTCTTCTCCTCAGCGCTAGAGGTAGTAGCAGTGGCGATGGTAGGGCGCTTCCTGATAGGACGAGGTTGCTGCTGCTGTTGCTGCTGTTGCTGTTGTGCTTGGGGTTGCTGCTGTTGCGCTTGGGGTTGGATCATGCGTGGTACAGGATAGGAAGGAGTGTTGCCACGAAGCATATGGATCTCCTCCTTGAGAGATGCGATGAGAGCATCCTGGTTGGTAACACGACGCTGAAGATCAGTGATCTGTGCGAGAATCATCTGAGTCATAATATCGTGAGGAGCGGCCATTTTGTGATGCGGTGATTGCAGTTGCTGTTATTGCGGTTGTTGTCACTGAGCACTGGAAAGCTGAAAGGATAGCACCTGTCTGGTAGTGCTATCAGGATGTTTTGAGACAGCTTAAAGGAGAGGCAGGATGTGATTTCAAATTTTTCTGAATGGTATCAGGTGCGGCGAAATAGTTTCTTAGCACAAGAAAAAAAGAAAAGGTATTACCCCTCTCTCTTATTCTTTTTGTTATGAAAGGCTACAGTGGTTGTGGTTGTGGTTGTAGTGGTGGTTGTGGTTGTGGTGGTGGATATGTGTAGGTATTAGTTCTTTGTTCTGTTGTTCTGTTGTTGTTTCTGTTGTTGTTTCTGTTGTTTAAGAAGTGTAACAAGTTCATCAAATTCTTGTTGTTCTTGTAGTAGAAAGCGTTTAATAGCTTCTTCTTCTATACCAAGTTCATAAGAACTAAGGGAATGAAGTTGACGTATTCTATTGAGAATACGTTGTTCACGTGTCTCCATATTAAGATAGGGTGTATGTCTGGTATGAAGATTGTAAACTGGATCACTGTGAGGATAGCACCTGTCTGGTAATGCTATCTGGTAGTTTATAGACAGCTTAAAGGAGAGGCTGGATATGATTTCAATTTTTTCACAGCATTCCTTCTGCGTCGAGGATGCTTGTTAGCATAAGAACAAAAAAGACGGTCCTATTAACTGTTGTCTTGTTGTCTTAAGAACAATGAAAAAAGAGAAGGTATTACCCTCTCTCTTCTTCTTTTTGTTTTTTGTGTTGTGTGTTTTGTTGTTCTTTTTAGTTGTATAGTGCTGTGTAGTGTGTAGTGCGATGTGACTGTGTTGCTAGATTAGTGAAAGCCGTTGTATGCCTGCCAAGTAACAATGAAATCACGTTGCCTGCGGCAGTGCTCAAGAGCCTTGATAGTCTGTCGTGCCTTGTATGCCTCACGTTCATCATCAGAGAAGAGTACCCTCTTAGCAGCAGGAGTGGGTGCGACAATCTGAAGGAATGTCTTGGGGTTCTGCTGCATCTGGATCTTCTCCTTGCGAAGACTGCTCTCGATAGAACGGATGGACGACATCTTCTGTGGTTGCTGTTGCTGTTGCTGTTGCTGGAAGGCTAAGAAACTAGAGAGCTACACCTGTCTGGTAGTGTAGCTAGGATGTTTTGAGACAGCTTACTCCAAGGCCGGCTGACCGCTTCAAATTTTTCTGGATGAGTGGAGCGCAATGAGATGGCTTCTTACACAAGAAAAAAAAGAGAAGATTGCTCTCCTCTCTTCTTCTTTTTGTGTTCTTTTCTGTTTTTATGCGTGTTCTTTTTCTGTTTCTTGTGGGTGTGGTGTGCTATGGTGCTACTCTATCCAGAAGTAATGTAAACTGCCTCATTCTCTTCAGATACAGTGATGGTATCAATGTTCCAATTACTGTATCGCTTGAGTATCTTGTAAGAGGCTACAGAAGGGTCATTCTTGACAATCTTCTGTAGAGCCTCAATGAGTTGTTGGACTGTAAAGGCCTCATCTTGTACTACTTGTTGCTGGACTGGAGTATCCTCAGATTGCTCTGCGAGATATGAGAAAGGACTGTTCTTGCTAGCCATCTTGTTGCTCTTGTTGCTCTTGTTGCTCTTGTTGCTCTTGTTGCTCTTGTTGCTCTTGTTGCTCTTGTTGCTCTTGTTGCTGGAAGGCTGGAGGCCACACCTGTCTGGTAGTGTGGCGAGGATGTTTTGAGACAGCTAACTCCAAGGCTGCCAAACGGTTTCAAATTTTGTTGGAATTTGAGGGTTTTATCTTGGCTTTACGTGGGCGCTCACGGGGAGGAGGAGGGCTTCGCCCTCTTGGCCTTAGTATCAAATTTTCTCGGAATTTGAGGATTGCTCTTGAAACAAGAGGCCCCGTGGGGGAAGAGGAGGGTGTAGCCCTCTTGACAAGAGTTCAAATTTATGTGGAATTTGAGAATTTGCTCTTGAGGGCAAGAGACGTCCTCACGGGGGGATGCAAAAGGGTCAAATTTGAACAAAATTTGAAAGGATTGGCTGGCTCCAAGAACAGCTGTCTCTAAAGATCTTAGCCACACTACCAGACAGGTGTGGCCCACAGCGTTCCCAGTGTTCCAGTGTTCTTAGTGCTCTTAAGCCCTCTTACTCTCTCTCTCTCTCTCTCTCTTTTCAGCCACGCAGAAGAAGATGCCTCGCGTAGCAGCAGCGAAGAAGACGGTGGTGGCGGATATCCCTGAAGCCTCAGAGGTCTCCTCTGTAGCCACAGAGGTGAAGCCAGAGACGGCCTTTAAGGGGCTGACGAAGGCGGATATGGCGAAGCTCCTCCTTCAGATGATGGGAGCGGATGCGGTGGCAGAGCTGGCCTCTGAGAAGAAGGCGGCGAAGAAGACAGCTGCGAAGAAGGAGCCGAAGGCGGAGAAGGAGAAGAAGGAGAAGAAGACGGGCTCTCAGCCGAAGGGGAAGGTCCCGAAGCAGCTCCTTAAGCCTCGTGCGTGGGTGGATTTCACTCTTACGCATGCTCTGGAGAACGGTTGGGAGGAGTTCATCATCCATCAGAAGAAGAAGGATAAGGAGACGGAGGAGGTGACGGAAGAGGAGATCGTGATGCCTGCCTCAGAGCTGAATGAAGAGGGATGCTACGTCTACGAGGGAACGATCGGCTTGCCGAAGTACCCTAGTGGGCGTCAGATGATCCAGAAGGAGGCAATGTCTCTGTCGAAGCAGCGGTGGCAGCCTAAGACCAAGTCTGGTACTCATCCAGAGCTCTACGAGGAGTTCGAGGCCCAGTATGAGGAGCCAGAAGATGACGAGGACGATAAGAAGTCTGAGAAGTCAGAGAGCTCTTCAAAGGTGGTGAAGCGGATGACGATTGCGGAGAAGGAGGCGGAGCAGGCTAGGAAGAAGGCGGAGAAGGAGGCGGAGAAGGCAGCAAAGAAGGCGGAGAAGGAGGCGGAGAAGGAGGCAAAGAAGGCAGAGAAGGAGGCAGAGAAGGCTAAGAAGGCAGCCGAGAAGTCGACTACTCCTAAGAAGGCTGTATCTTCAGCCAAGACTCCTATTCCTGCAGGGCAGGCGAAGGCAATCCTGGCTCAGAAGGCAGCAGAGGCGAAGGCAGCGAAGTCTGTGGCATCCTCGAAGGCGTCAGTGGCGGAGGAAGAGAAGGAAGAGGAGGTGGAGGAGAAGCCGAAGATGGTTCCCTCCAAGAAGGCCGCAACAGCAGGTGCTGGTGCTGCTCCCAAGGCGGTTACTGCTCCCAAGAAGCCTCTAGTGAAGAAGGACTTGTGGGGTGAGGTTGAGGATGATGGTCAGCTCCATCCTTGGACCTTCGGTGGTAAGAACTACCTGCGCATGGCCTCTGGAGAGATCTATGAGGCTGCCAACGGCGAGCTGGGCGCTTGGGCGGGTAAGTGGGACGCCAAGAAGCAGAAGATCGATGACTCGTTCCCTGAGCCCGAGTACGAAGACGAGGACGAGTAGGCAACAAAGACAACAAAGACAACAAAGACAACAAAACATCAGCACACCAGCACAACACGTATAGCACCCGTATAGCACTCGTATAGCACTCGTATAGCACAACAAGGAAAGAAAGGCAAAAAGAAAAGACAGAAAACCAAAAACAAAAATGGAAGAAGAAGTGACACACCACTCTTTTTTCATTGTTCTTTTGGGCTAAGGAAGGTTAACAGGTTTGTTCTTTTTGTTTGTTTCTTGGGCTAAGAAGGCGAGAGACAAAGAGTCTGTTTCCAGGGAAAATTTGAAGGCGACAGGGGCGTAAAAGAGTGCTGTCTTTAAATACCCTAGCTACTCTACCAGACGGGAGTAGCCACAAGCATAGCAGCAGAGTGTCAACAGGTGTCAACAGAAGTGTCAACAGAAGTGTCAACAGGAGTGTCAACAACAGAGAAATAGAAGATGGCGATCACACGTACTCAGATGCAGAGTGAGGAGAACAAGCTAGTGAGAGTCTCGAGAAACGATGTTTTCGGCGACAATGGACATGACTTGGAGCAACGTGCACAGTTCTCAGTGTCAGGATTCAGATGTGAATATGAGCTCTACTACCATACTCAGTGGGACAGGCCAGTTCTAGAGTGCTATCCAGAGGACCCAATGTCAATTGAGCCATCTACATTCTTCAAGGTGGATGTGGAGAATATCACAGTGGGTGATGTGATGAGATTGCTACTGAAAAATGCAACAGGGGGAGTAGTGTCAGACTTTCATGCTTTGGAGATATGTGAGCCGTGGAACCAGAACTTGAATGCAGAGAACTACAAGGAGGAGATAGTGAAAGATGCGTCAATTGCACAGTTCACAGTGATAGCAATATGGCATTGATAACTCTGTCCACTGTGTAACAAGAAAAGGAAAAAGGAAAAAGGGAAAAGAAAAACCAAAAAACAAAGAAAACAAGAGAGAGGCTAGAAACCTCTTTTTTGTTATGCTATGATAAACAACTTATAGGAAATGAATATAGATATGGCGCCAGGGTGGCTTATTAATTATTGGAAACAAGAGCCTAATTGGGTAAGAAGATATGTACGGGGTTCATTTGAATTAAACATGATTATGTGTGGTTTAAAGGTAGAAAAAGGACATCTATGGACTAAGAAAGCTATTATAGAATTTAATAAACATATGGAAAGAGAGAAACAAATATTAAATAAAGATATAATATTATATCGTGGTACATATGTTATATCACCAACAATGCAAGAAGCATGTATAGAAATGTCAAATTGTCATTTTATGAGTACATCAAAATCTCAAGTAATTGCGAAAGAATTTGCAGGTAAATCTGGATATGTTCATAAATTTATTTGTAAAAAAGGTGTATCAATATATGATTTAGATAAAATTTATGAAAATAATGTAGTTAAAAGAGAAAAAGAAGTATTAATATATCCAGGGTGTAATATGAAATTAATTAATATGAAAGGCAATAATCTTGAATGGGAATTAACATCTAAATAGAGAATTGAAATATTACAATAATAAGAAGAAAGAGGTTACAAACATCTTTACAGGTCAATGGTTAAAAGTAAACAAATTGTAAAAAATGTGGTATGCTAGTTATCTGAAGAGTATTCAATAAAACAAATCATTCTTTGAAAAAAATTTGAAGGCTTTAAGTCCTCAAAGGGATAGCTGTCTCAAAACATCCTAGCTACACTACCAGACAGGTGTAGCATTCGTTAGCGTAGCATTCGTTTTCCAGCTTCCAAGTCCTCAACAACAAGCAACAAAATGGCCTCAATCTGTGTAGTTCCTGAGAATCAGTCTATCTACCAGGCTCTCCTGGACAAGTCAGCATCCTATCCAGCTGACATGCCCTACCAAGCCAAGGCGTACAAGAAGGCAGCCGAGTCAGTCGCAGCTCTTACCAAAAGTATCTATGATAACCTCCTACTAGAGAAGATTATCATTAGCATCCCTAATGTTGGTCCTATTATTCAGAAGTTCATCAATGACTTCATCGCAGCGAATCCTCAACCTCCAAAGTACTATGCTGAGGAGGCGATGGATAAGGCCCGCAAGATTGCGGCAGCCAACGCTCCTAAGGTGACAGCAAGCCCGTTGTTGGAGAAGGAGTCAGAGGTCTCATCATTGAAGGAGAAGGTGGATGAAATGGTGATGAATATGATGGATGAGCTCAAGCCAGTTGAGAAGCAACAGGAGCGCCGCTCGGCACGCCTCGCAGCGAAGCCCAAGAAGTCCTACACACCAGCAGACCCTTATGACAGTGAGGACATTCCAGATGATGCAGAGGTGGACAATGAGAAGGATGAGGACTATGTACCACAGCAGGGTGAGGAGGATGATGATGAGGATGAGGAACCAAAGGTGATGAAGCTGTTTAGGAAGAAGACGCAGCAGTATAGTCTCACAGAAGACGAGCTGAAGGAGGTGGTGTCAACCTTTGAGGCCTACTATGAGGCAAACAAGGATGATAAGAACAACTATCATTTCTGGTATGCTCCTTATAACAGGAATACTTATGAGGTAGGGGAGTATGTGATGCATAGTCTTTATCAGATAATTAGAATATACATGACTAGCAACAAGGACGAATATTATACGGGTTATGGCACGAATGTTGATCTAAAGAAAATACCCTATCACAATCCTATTCTGTATGAGGCGATGCTAAAGACGCATATCAAGATAACAATGAAGAAACAGGTAGAGAAGCTTGGTTTGGAGTATGATGAGAGGCTGGAAGATGGTTTCTGGAAGTGGTACAATGACCCTGCAAACATAGATGAGATCCGATACAAGCCTAGATGGTCTACAACAACTTACAGAAAGTCAAAGCCAGAACTGGTGAGGACATATATCAAGACAATTCCTAAGAGGTTTGTATTTTAGGAAACGGAGGGATAAAAACACAAAAACATAAAAATATAGCACTCACAACAATACGCAATAAACATAAAAATGTCACATCAATAACATAAGAAGAAAACAACAAAAAATAGAAGAGAGATTTGTCCAGTAGGGCATTAAAACTCTTTTTTTCATTGTAGGATACTAAATAACAAAAAAGTGTTTATAGTTTTTCTTTTTTGCCAAAGACTACCTTCGATTTGTTTTCTTTTTTGTTCTATTATGTTTTTGTATAGTTATGAGATGGAGATGGAGATGGAAGGTGGAGGAAAATGATGAACAACTACAGAGGATAAAGGAATATTCTTTGTAGTAGTTTTTGTGCTAGAATCCTGTATGATAATACTTTGAAGTAGTTCAGGATGTTTGTAGAATATATCAGTCATAGGCAACCATTGGTCAGATGTATAATAAGGGAGATAAACTCCTCCAATTCCTCCAATGCTATTGAGAATGCGATTGTTACGAGAAGCCATAGTGACGAAGTGTGCTATGCGTAATCCTTGCGAAGCTTCCTGTGGTTGCCTTGTAGGATTGAAAACGTAATGGGAGGCACCAATCAGACAAACCAATCTCAGATTTCAAATTTTTCCAGACGTTTCATCCATCTCGATCCTTAATTTCTAGTTAGCCGAAGTACGAAGTAAATCTGACCATTTTGAAGGCGTAATTACTAAAGGAGGAGGTTCCTCAACAATAGTTACAATTTCTTTTTTAACAAGTTTACCACCTTGTAAGGATAGAGATGTAATTGAGTCAATAATGCGGATCGGACTTTTTTCGGATTTAGGAGAATGGATTGGAAGCATAATAGGAGTTTTAGGTTTTCCAGGACTCGAATTCAAAGTCGGAAAATTATCTTCAAATGAATCCAAATGAATAACCTTAGATTCTTCTGTGCGTATATCTTGTTTAGATCTAAGTTTACTATTAGGATATTTATTAATATTATTTGTAGATGCTAAAGAATCATTTCTTTTTTCACGAATAGGAATAGAATCACGATCACGTTCATCATATGCTCTTTTACGAGGATAATCTAATCGTGTCTGAGTAACAAATTGATCAAATCTGTTTGTAGAATCAAGACCAAGTTTTTCCATTTTGTGTTCCATAGCACATCTCATAAATCTATTTTCAGAATCATATTGAGATAAAGATGACATAATCTTCTCACAACTTATTATATATTACTAGTATCTAGTTTATATTCAAAATCTAAAATCCATAAAAAACCCTTTAAAACAAAACTTGACTTATAATAATAAATATATTTTGAGTGACACCAGTAAATGTATTACAATAAACAAAATCAATACACTAAAAATACAATGAGTCCTGCATTTAGTAGTTTATCATTTAAGACAAAACGTAATAATGATGTAAGAGTATTTAGTGATTTAAATATTAAAAAATCTAATAGTTCAGATGAATATTTTAAATCTTTAATATCCCCTCAATCTTCTATAATGAAGTCCTCAATTAATTCTGAATTTATCCTGAAACAACAACTACAACAACAGAAACAGAAACAACAAGAGCAACAGCAGAAACAACAAAAAGAATTCAGATCAAAAGTCTATGGTGCTATAATGCGTTATAAGGATAAGAATACAAATGAAATTTATTATGCGGTAATTCAAGGACGTTATACTGGAAAATGGTCATTTCCTAAGGGACATTCAAACAAGGGAGAGGAACCATATGATTGTGTGAAGAGAGAAGTCTTTGAAGAAACAGGAATTCAAGAATTACCAAATCCAACATCAGATCAGCGTATAGGATTCGGACATTATTACATATTTGATGTTGAGATAAAATATGATTTACAGCCACAAGATAAAAAGGAAGTAATGAATCATCGTTGGGTTACACAGAAAGAATTAGATGAACTCCAATTAAATGTTGATGCCTCATATTTTAAGAAATCTTTAATTAGTGAATAATAAATGTGTAAAAATAAAATAGTGTGGGGGTAGATAAAAAATGTGGGGTTAGTGTGGGGTTAGTGTAGGGGAGTGAGGGCAACCCTCCACCACATTTTTTGTCGTATAATGTATTACTTATTTATATATATTATTTTATTTTATTAATAATAAATAATAAGATGTATAGTTATACATACCATTCAGGATAGAAAAAATAAAAAAAAACAAAAATTTTTTTTTATATAGGATGGATTAAAAAGCCCCTACACCCCCCCACCCACCACCATCTCAAGATCTTATTCTATGTTATACATATTACAATGTTTAGTTCGTTTTCTAGTAATTTTACGTGTAATACTTCCATTTTCAACAAAAAATAGTAATTGCGTTGAAAATTTAGTATTAGAATATATAGGAAGTCTTTCTAATTCACAATAATCTGTATATAATTGATATAAAATACTTCCAGAATATTCACCAGATTCAAATTGTTCAATAAACTTAATAACAGGGTCTATTGTATCTTCTTGTAATTGCTCAAGATATTTGTTTTCAGGTAATATTCTAATATTAATTTTAGAAATATCACGAGATAGAAGCATATTAGCAATTGCTAATGCACCAGATTGATTAAATAATTCAGTTCTAACTTTACACCAATATTCAGAATCACCTATTTTTGTAGGAGATACGACTGAAATACAATAACGTCTTTCCTTTTGACTAACATCTACTGAATTAGAATTATTTGATGTAGCAATAATACGTTGATAATTTTTAAGAGTATATGGTGTTTTACCTTTTGGATTAATAGACATTGTTGGAGATGTTATAGATGATTTAAATGTTTCACCATTTACACCATCATCTAATGATTTTTTATTAATTTCTTCTACTTTCACTAAATATTTATTGGCTTTTGTGTCATCATGTTTATCAAAATATTGTGATTGATTTGAAAAGTTTTGATAATATTTTAATCCAATTATATATTCACCTAAGAAATCACCTAATGTATCTTTTCCAGCTCCTTTTTGTCCAATAAAAATTAAAGCAACACCAGGTAATTCCTGTGGTTTTTGTAGAAGATGTGCTAACCAATTTAGAATATATGTTTTTATAGCTTGTTGATTATTTGTAAGAATATTAAGTAATTCATCAAATATGTTAAGGGCATTAATATTTGGTTCACAAGAATATGTTGTGTAAATAAAAGATGGAAGAGGTAGTTCAGGGAATACAAAAATAGTAGAATCATTTGTAGGCTCGAAAGATACACGTGAATATGTTCTCATCATAGGGTCTTTTAACCATTTGTCAATAAAAGGGGAACCATCGCTCAAAAGCATATTTTCATAAGCATTTTTTAATTGTGTTCTATCTCTAAAAACCCATTTATCTGTAATGAATGTATAAAATCCAATAGGATCTAATACTTTAAAGTTATTTTCTTCAAATGATTCCTTAATAGTATCATAATCATTAATAATAATATCATTATCGTCATTAGGCCAATATTCATCAGCAAGTGCATTACATAATTCTTTGTCTACTTTTCTTTTTCCATGTGAAAAACAATTAGCTGTACAAGTAAAACAAGTTTTTAGTTTTGTTAAGTAATAACAACTATGCCCTATTTGCGAATGTTTATAATCAGACTTAACTAAACAAATATTAGTATTAGGAATAATTTTTATAGTAAGTTTATCATTGTCTTTAAAGGTTTGTACAGTAGAATTATCTAAATCAATTTGGGAAAAAGTAATATTAGTTAATTTTTCAAGTAATAAAGAATTAATAGTAGTTGAAGTAGATAAATCACCTTTAATCCATTTGTATTCTTTTAAGACATTATCATTATAATATTTAGAAGGTGAAATATAACATATTCCTTTTTGTGTCCTGATATCTAATCCTATAACTTGTTTTCCATCCCAATTAATATTAGAATTAGATATAAAATGTTCAGTTCTTTTATCTATTTTAAACCAAAAATGATATCCACCAGGAGTTTTTTCAATAGCTGAACAATTTTGAAATAGAATATTTTTAATTTCCTGTGGAGGATTATATTTATCTTCATCGAAATCAATAACAAAATGTGTATAACCAGTTAAAATAGCAATACCATTATGTGTATTATGAATGTATTCTGTAAAATTATTAGTATTAATATTACTCCATTTTATAGAGATTTTCTTAGATGAATCCATAGGGAAAGTGAAACACGGTACATTATTGTTTATACAATATTCTACTGTGTTAAATTGTGATGTCATTCTATTTTCAGTAGTCATCTCTACTTTAGGTGGTGTAATTTTTACGACTTTAAGTCACACCGGGTGCGGATGGGTTTAAAATCTGGTTTACAATCTTTTTTCTAGCTTCTCTATTTTCTTCCTTTTTACGTTCAAGTTCTTCTTTTTCTTTCTTTTTACGTTGCTTTTCTTCATATTTAGCTTTATATTCTGGGTCTTCAAGTTTTTTATTGAGTCTATTCGCCAAAATTTCTTCCCTGTGACGATAATAATAACGATTCTCCTTACAATTCTTAGGTACTTTTATACCACTAATATCAGTCCTATTCGTCGGATCAATAAGAGTATTTTCAGACATTCTTACTAGTTATCTTTACATATTTTATTCAGTTTATATCCTTTATATAGCCTATTGCGCTATAATCATGATTTTTAGAAACCAGGCTCCTAAATAGGATTAAAATGTTAAATACGCGAATAGGAGAGAATTATAATGCGAATGATGTAATTAATTCAAATGATCTGAGAAAAAGAATTCTGAATATAGATTCCAGATTCCGAACAGATTGTGCGGATTCAACAACAAATTTTTCATTTCGTTTAGCACATCCTTATAAGAATGTAATTCGTGCTCGTGTAGCATCAATAGAAATACCAAATATGATGTATGTATTTAGTAAAAATAAAGGAAATACAATCTTTAAAATAAAAGCAACAGATGTAAATGGTATTCCACATATTCTTCAGATAACAATTCCAGATGGAAATTATACATCAGCAGAATTAATGGATGAAATTCAAGCACAATTAGATGTTGGTCTAAGATATCCATATGGAATATTTATGACAATTAATCTGAATACGATAAATGCGAAAGTGACATTTCAGAATAATGGATTAGCTCCAGGTCCATTTCCAATATCAACAACAACACAACCAACTCAACCAGCAAAACCATTTATAATAGATTTTATAAAACCATGGTGTCAGAATGGAAAGGATTATTATCCAACATTAGGAGCAAATTTAGGATTCAAACAGCAATTATATAAAATTCAGACTCCTAATCCGTCTCCACCGACTCCAAATGCGTTATATTCGGTAACAGGAGAGAATTGTCTGGATGTAGTGGGAGATACATATATGTTTTTAGCTGTAAATGATTTATATGCTGTTGATCAGAGAACAAAAGAGAATATAGTTCAAGTATTAGCAAAGATAATAGTTCGTGAAGATAGACAAACAGTAATATATGATGATGGTGGAACATTATTGTCAAATGAGATAATATTCCAATCTCCAGTGGATTTATCAACTCTAAAAGTCCAATTACTAGACCCATGGGGAAATGTAATAGACTTATGTGGAATTAACTTTTCATTTTCATTGGAGATAACAGAAGTTCTTAATACACGTTTGTATGATTTCTATAGAAATTATATATGGTTAGGAACAATTCCATCGGTACCTTATAAGAAAGTAACAGGATCAGCTCAACCACTATTAAGAGGAATTGGACCACCTTTTTAAAGTCCTTAAGGAGGACTTAAAGAGACAAAGAGGACTTAAAGCCCTCAAAGAATCTCTAAAACCTGAATCTGTCGAACTAATTCTTGTAAATATGTAATACGATTATTCACTATATCCAGACTAACTCCATTACTAATATTATCAATTATACCGTATAATGTACAATGTGTATCTTCAATTAAATCCGCTTTTCCAACATCATTTACCATCCGTTCCTGAATAGCAGTTAAACCAGTTAGAATCTGGTCTAAATCCGTTGAATTACCAAACATATCTAGAATATCAGAAATTCCTTGAACCACATCACTACAAATAATTGGAAAATTATCAGGATCCGCACGATTAATCAATTCTCGTAAGTATAAAATACGATTATTAACAATATCCAAACTAACACCAGTGGTAATATTAAAAAGAATATCAAGAACAGTATTTTGAATCATGTCAAGTAAGTTCAAAGCATCTTCTTTAGTTTTAAGCATTCCTTGTACAATAGTAATTTCTTCAATAACTTTATCAAATTCAATCTTATTAGTAATAGCTTCAATAACATTACATAAATAAGTTTCAACCTGTATATAGAATTGTACATCAGAACATATTCCATTAAAAGTGAGTTTTGAAGAAGAAGAAGGTTTAGAAATAAAACTCCTAGATGAGGAAGCACTAGAACGTAAATTGCGTCGATAAGAACGAGTTGGCATTATCTTAATATTTTAAAGAATATCTTATTTAATATGTCTTTAAAGTATTATAAAGTATTAATTAATTATAGCGTATTAAGACTTATAACTTGTTAAAGTTAATTTACGCAAGGGTGATTTGAAGAGTGTATGAGATTTCACCAACCACTTCACCAACTGAAGTATTAGTCTGGTCAGCAGCAAAAGCAGAAGCAAGGGGTTCACTTTGTTGTGCAACGTCAAGGCTATTGAAAACAGAGACAATAGGGGTCTTGAGGTTGATATTCATATAGATGATATCACCAGGATAGAACTTAAGAACTTGTTGCACATCAGGTGCAAGTTGGTTGTTATCTTGGTCCTTGGCACGTTCAGCATCCTGACCAATGACTTGTTTCACAATCTCGGTGATAGCGGCGTCATCCTTGGTAGTAAGAGCACCCGCGAGTTTGTTGGCGAGCTGGGCATCGTTAGCACCACTACCATTCATATTGGCAATGAAAGCCTCATCATTGGTGATGGCAGCAGTGGCGGCAACGTGACCAAAGAGGTAATGGGCGTACGCGGAGAGAGCGAGGCGACCAAAATTTTCATGATTATAGTATGCAGGAGTTGAGGCGTATGCTAGGGCATTAAAAGGGGTTGCACCAGAGGCATCCATATCACCAGCAATGATGGTGGCTAAGTTAGCGGAGAAAGATGCGGCTGCTGGATAATTTACTCTAGTACCAGAGATATCACCAGGGGCACTGGAAGGTTCCCAGAATTTTATTAGACCAGTACCACTTGCATCATTATAGAGGTTAGTAACAGGTAGATTTACATCACATACTACGATGTTTCTAGGGGCGGATGCGGCCTGACCAAATACTTCTACATTACCACTGGCATCGACTGATACATTGAGATCTACTTTTACGGGGGCCATTTTGTTTTTATACTTATACTAAAGAAAAAATAAAAAATAAGAAAATATTCTAAAATAAGAAAATGCCAAGATATATCGTCTCGGCTCAAACGCAATCCTCGGGGAACTCAAGTGGAGGAGGTAGAGATTGCTGTTGCCCTTCAACAACTAGATTTTTTCAGAATATAACGGATAAACTTCTAAAAATGACTAAATCTCTAAAAACACAATTTGAAGAATTAAAGAAACAAGCATGTAATGTAACAAAAGCGCGTGGTGCAATTTTAGCTGAAGTAGATGCTCCAGTTATGACAATTGGTGTAAAAATGGAATATATAGAATATATCCGTCGTTTTGGTCCACCGGACAATGGAGTTTTTGATCCTTGTAAATTAGAAGAATTACGTTGTGAATTAGGTATAGAAAACTACTAAACATATATCATCATTTATCATCCCATCGACCTGTCGGAGTATTTTAAAAGCTTTAAGTCCTCCAAATAAACTTATTGTAAACATTGTGTCAACAATCCATAAACATATTTCCTATAAAATAGAAACAAGATGTCATCCATATTTATCCTAAAAGAAATCCTAGATTTACTCTATGAAGAATCAAAAAGAGGAGAACTGGTTACAACAGATATAGAAAACAGACTCCGTCATATGGAAAAACAATTAGAGGAAAAGAATAAGGAATTATCACGTCTCTATACAGAAAATATCCGTTTAGAGAATACTTTAAGGAAATATGAATCTGAATTTGAACTATTATCTAATATGCCAATAATTCCTGTCGAGAACTCCGTGGAATCCGAAAAAAAGGAAAAGGAATCTGAATCCAAGGAATCCAAAAATCAGGAGTCTGTAAAAACGGAAAAGGAAAAGGACTCTGAAGAGGAACGGAAACAGCTGAGCGAAGCTCAGCCTTTAGTCAAGGATATCTCCTTGGCGAAACAAAAACGGAGAGAATATTTAACAGAATATCAACGAAAATATAGAAAAGCAAAGAGAGAACATAAAATGGAAATGAAAGTCTAATCCATTATTTATAGAGATTTTATAAAAATTAATCCTAAATTATTCACTTATATAATTAACAATATTATAAATGAATAAAAGAATCCTGAAAATAAATAAATAAAAATAATTCCATAAATCCAAAATGCAAAAAGATTCTGATCCGAAAAATAAAATCCTGGATAGAATCCAAATCCGAAAAATATACAATTTTAAAAAGTGTATAAGAAAATAATCTGTTTTTAAAACATCCTGATACATTCCATATTAAGCCAAAATAAAAATTAAATAAATCTGTATTTTTCTAATTTTTATTTTATTCCTTTTCCTATTCCGCACTCTATCTGTCAGGAATCCATACTCTACTGCGCATATAAGAAATATTTTAAAATATATAATAGAATGCCACCGCGTATTAAGCTAGAAGGTTATTATCCAAATATAAATAATACAACTATAACTAGAACAAGAATACAGATAGGAACAACTCAATCATTTTTAATAGTATCATATGAATCAAGTAAAACAATAAATATATATGTAGGGGGTCCAGAGAAATGGTGTATAAATTGTGAACTTATTAAGGATGGAAATAAAATAAAACCACAAGGATATTTAACAAAAATAAGATATGATATGTTATGTTCTTTAGAACATAGTTTTGCAAAAGGATCGGATACAAAACAATTAGTAATGTTTTTAATACAATATATTAATAATAAATATCCAACAGTAACTACATTATTGTTTAATGATGCTAGTACAAAGAAATGTGATAATTCATTAGATGTAAATTTAGCGGTAATGACGTATCTATATTTAGACAAAACGTGGTATGAAAAGAACTTTGAAGCCTATTTAGCAGAACAGAGTAAACCAGAATTTGAAAGAATAATATCAAAATATAATAACTCAAAAGCAATTGAATGGGATGAAATGTCCATAACTATAAAGAATAATGAATATTCAGGATTAACAGATGATGAGATAGAAACTCTCTATATATCAACCAAAACTTGGAAAGAGTTTTTTGAGACAATACTTAAAAGAATAGATATATCAGATTTTTGTCAGTTTATATCAAGATGGATAGATAATTTTATATTAAAATATTTTAATAATCTTCAAGGGTTATCTTATTTAATGCCAGTAAAGGATTATAAACTAAATTATATGGAATCAGAATATAATCTAAAAAAAGGAGGAAGGAGATATACAAGAAAAGCAACACGTAAACAATCAAAAGATTATAAATAATTGACACTTATAATAAGTATAATATTGTAATTGAAATAATTTATTATAAGTAATAATAAGTATAATATTGTAAATAAATAAAAGGAATCCGAAAACGGAATAATTCAAATAATTAATTAATTTCGAAAATGCAAAAAGATTCTGATCCGAAAAATAAAATCCTGGATAGAATCTAAATCCGAAAAATATACAATTTCAAAAAAGTGTATAAGAAAATAATCCGTTTTTAAAACATCCTGATACAATCCGTATTAAACAAGAATAAAAATTAAATAAATCCGTATTTTCTAATTTTTATTTATTCCTTTTTCTATTCCGCGGCCTAAACGGGCAAAGCCCTAAATGGCCGCACTCCGCGGGACGCCCATCCGTCTGGAATCCAGCGCGAACGAAGTGAGCGCACATATTAATCTTTATTCCATTTATATAATTTTTGTGTAAGAATTGAATGTCCCATCAAATCACCAATTCTTTTAAGTTCAGCCGCACTAGTATTATTAGTATCAACCGTATTTAGGAATAAATGACGAATAAATGTTAAAGTGATATCCATATTAAACATTATTTTAAGTTGTGAATTAGCCCATTTACAGAAAGAGTTCTGCGTATGAGGTTTATCATCACCCCTCTCAAATAAATATTTTCTTGGTATATCTTTTAAGGATTCATTAATCAAAGTAAATAAACTATTTGGTAAAACAGGATAATGTATCTTTTTATATCTATTAGCTGTCTTAAACGTAGTTATAATTAATTCTATAGAATCTTTTTTAAGAATAATATAATTATCTGTAAATGGTTTTTCATTTTCATTAATAATACCAAGTTCGTAATAATCTAGTCTAACAGGATATATATCGGTATACATAGCTAATAATAATTTATTCATCATATTAAGTGTAGGGTCATTTCTTTTTTTAACAATATCTTCATATGTTATATTAAGAGCACCTTTAGTTACCTGTAAATCAGTAGGTACATTATCATATCTTTTTTTAACTATTTGTTTAGAATTATTAGTACAAATATCAAACCACAATGTATAATATGTATGAAGTAATGGTATATTTGGTAATAAATGCGAGGAATGTTTCATAACAGCAAGGATAGATGAAATAAATAAATGAATATTTGTAGAATTATTGGACTTTTTCTTTATAGTTTCATATTCCTCATCTCTTTTTTTAAGATATTCTTGTAATACATCAAATGCGTGTAAAGGGAACATAATTATATATTGGATATCCTTTATAGGCATTAAATCTACCCATTTATTTACACGTGTATTAAACAATTTAATAGAAGATGGCGCCAATGAAGCACCTTCAAAGTAATTCATTCTGTATGACAAGTGTTAACATATATTTAAGTCAAAATTTGAAGATGAACAATTTCAAATTTTGGAGTATAAAGTGTTAACAAATTAATAAATATATAATGTCTGACCAATTCTTTAATAATCTACTGAACGAGATAGTTAATACACGTATTAAAAACAATGATCTTGAAAAAGAAAATACTGTATTACAACAAAAAAATAAAGAATTAAGTGATGAGTTAGCAAAAATTAAAAATATGGTACTTACATATCAAAAGGATTATTATAAAAAGATAAATACAAGTATATTGGAATCAATAGAATCTGATAATGAAACTGAAGAATCAGAAGAGTTAACAAACGAAATTATTGAAGTCAATGAAGAGTTAACAAACGAAATTATTGAAGTTAAAGAAGAAGTGAAAGAAGTAACTATAAAAAAAGAAGAAGTTAAACCATCAAATCGTAATGAATATATGAAAGAATATATGAGAAATAAACGTAAGCAACAAAGAGAAGAAACAAAAAAAGTAA
>JACCDX011066143.1_pt1 | contig 18771 bp, 20 predicted proteins | sample 7449681 | NCBI WGS metagenome assembly JACCDX01 (sample SAMN15323450, study PRJNA562643) | freshwater metagenome | isolation source: river surface water | place: USA:Blue River Watershed | collected 2017-08-18
GACTTGAAAGACAACGACGTGTTCTGGTGTACCGCCGACATCGGTTGGGTCACAGGCCACACTTACATCACCTACGGCCCCTTGGCTTTGGGGGGCACTGAAATCGTGTTCGAAGGCGTGCCCACTTACCCAGACGCTGGCCGCTTCTGGAAGATGATTCAAGACCATAAAGTCTCTATCTTCTACACAGCGCCCACCGCCATCCGTTCACTCATCAAAGCGGCTGAAGCCAGCGATGCTGTGCATCCCAAGAGCTTCAACCTCTCGAGCCTGCGTTTGTTGGGCTCGGTCGGCGAGCCGATCAACCCAGCAGCATGGGAGTGGTACTACAAGCACGTGGGCGGCAGCCGTTGCCCCATCGTGGACACCTTCTGGCAAACAGAAACCGGCGGCCACATGATCACCCCTCTGCCAGGCGTGACCCCCATGGTTCCTGGCTCTTGCACCTTGCCCTTCCCCGGTATCCAAGCGGCTGTGGTGGACGAAGCGGGTCACGACATGCCTAACGGCCAAGGCGGTATCTTGGTGGTGAAGCGCCCATGGCCTTCGATGATTCGCACCATCTGGGGTGACCCAGACCGCTTCGTCAAGAGCTACTACCCAGAAGAGTTCAAAGGCAAGTACTACTTGGCTGGCGACGGCGCGATCCGAGACGAAAAAACGGGCTACTTCACCATCACGGGCCGTATCGACGACGTGTTGAACGTGTCGGGTCACCGCATGGGCACCATGGAAATCGAATCGGCTTTGGTGAGCTGCACCGAGTTGGTGGCCGAAGCCGCTGTGGTGGGTCGTCCTGACGACACCACCGGCGAAGCCATCTGTGCCTTCGTGGTGTTGAAGCGTCCACGCCCTACCGGCGACGAAGCCAAGCAAATTGCCAAAATCTTGCGCGACCACGTGGGCAAAGAAATTGGCCCCATCGCCAAGCCAAAAGACATCCGCTTTGGTGACAACTTGCCCAAGACCCGCTCTGGCAAGATCATGCGCCGCTTGCTGCGTAGCTTGGCGAAGAACGAGGCGATCACACAAGACACCTCGACACTGGAAAACCCAGCCATCTTGGACCAGCTGACAGACAACCACTGATTCGGCTTTACGAATCAGCCGAAAGGCTCTGGAAACCCGCCAAACTGGCGGGTTTTTTATGAAAATGAACCTCAGTCTTGGTCAAGCCAATGGCAAATGGGTGCCCACTGCTCTAAATCTTTTTGCACTTTCGATGGCGTGATGTCAAACATCGACAAGCCGTGCGCCGCCATGTGCAAGTAATACTGAGTGTCGCGCAAATAGCTCAACACGGGCACCTGCAAAGACTCGATGAATTGGCGCAGGTTGCCAGCCGAGATGGTGCGTGTGTCCACACGGTTGCCCACCACCCCCACTTGCGTGGGTAACTTGGCTGTGATTTGCATCAGCTGATTCAAAAACTCGTTCGTAGCTTGCATGTCAAACACGCTGGGCATGACAGGCACGATGACTTTGTCAGCCCGCTCAATCACCTCTTGCAAACGCCAACCGCTGATACCACCGGGCGTGTCAATCACCACATGGGTGGTGCCGCGGGGTGGTTTGGCGGTGAGCACCAAATCGGGCTGGTATTCCCACGTTGAAATTGGCGGCAATGTCTCTGGCCGCTGGCTCAGCCAAAACTTAGACGACTGCTGCGTGTCTGCATCGCCCAGCATGACCTGATGGCCTTGTGAAGCAAAGTAACCTGCAATATTGGTTGAGAGGGTGGATTTACCTGCCCCGCCTTTTGGATTGGCAACAACAACGACTTTCATAAGCATCTATTTTCATCCGATAAAGATGACGCATACGCCATTTAGCGTATTTAATTGAAAATATTAACAATATCAATATAAACTCGCCCCAATTCATCTTTTAGAAAGAGCACACCATGAGCGAAGGCACAAAAGATAAAAGCATTTTCATTGGCACCGGCGTGGTGTTCAAAGGCTCCATCAGCGCTCCCAACCAAGCCATCATCTCGGGCACGGTGGAAGGTGATTTGGTCGCCAAAGACGTGCTCATTGGCGCATCGGGCGTGGTCACAGGCACCACAGAAGCTGACTTCATCGACGTCAAAGGTGAGTTGAACGAGTCCATCACCAGCAAAAACGTGCTCATCGTGCGCAACACAGGCAAGGTGACTGGCGATGTGACGTATGGCGAAATCGAAATCGAACGCGGCGGCAAAATCAAAGGCGGCATGAAGCAGGTCTAAACTCAGACACGGCCTTTGCTGCTGCGCAAAGGCCGCATGGCTTTACACAGGCTGCATACAGCGTGACATGCAGCCCACCTAAAATCAGTGAAACTTATCTGAGCGTCCTCGTTTGTCTCACTCGCCTTCTTCCTTGGTTGCGGCCTCTCCTTACGCAGCACGTCAGCGCACTCCTCGCAGGCACCTCACCGGCATTGGCTGGGTGGTACTGTTGCACGCGTTGCTGTTGTGGGCCATTTCATCGGGCTTGGCGCGCAAGGTGGTGCGCATAACTGAAAACACCGTCGAAGCGGTGCTGATGTCAGAAGCTCCACCGCCCACACCCGTAGCGCCTAAAACGCCCCCCCAAAAAACACCTGCGCCACCGCCGCCTGCCCCCACCAGCACCGCACCGGCCATCACCCAAACCAACACGCCCCCTGCGGCAGCCCCCACGGCGCCAGCCATTCGCACAGGTGCCGTCATTCAGCCAGGTGCGCATTGCGCCAAGCCCGATTACCCCAGCGCATCGCGCCGCATGGAAGAAGAAGGCACAGTCACCTTGAAGTTTTTGATTGGCGCAGACGGGAAAGTGCTGCAAGCCGACATTGAGAAATCATCCGGCTTCACGCGCTTGGACGAAGCCGCACGCAACGCGCTGTCGAAATGCCAATTCCGCCCTGGCACCGTGGACGGCAAGCCAGAGCAAAGCTGGTCCACCATTCAATACAAATGGCGCTTGGAATAAGCGCTGCATCGAAAAAGGAAACCCTATGTTGCAACACACCTTCACACGCACCGCTGCGGTACTGAGCACCTTGGCTTTGAGCGCCAGTGCTTTCGCTGAAGAAGTCGTTGAGAACCCCTATGGCTTGTCTGCCTTGTGGGCTCAAGGCGATGTGGTGGCCAAAGCCACGCTGCTGATTTTGGTCATCATGAGCATGGGCAGTTGGTATGTCATCTTTACCAAACTGGCAGAGCAAAACCGTGTGATGCGCTATGCCGCAACAGCACAAAACAACTTTTGGAACGCAGGCGATGTGCGCCAAGGCACCGATGGTTTAGAGGTCGAGAGCCCGTTTCGCTTCATTGCTGAAAAAGGTTTGGAAAGCGCAGGCAAGCACACCGGCTTGTTGGGCAACATCAACTTCAATGATTGGGTGACGATGAGCATCCAACGCGCCATGAACAACGTGCAAAGCCGCATGCAAGATGGCTTGGCCGTGTTGGCCACGGTCGGCTCCACGGCCCCATTCGTCGGCTTGTTCGGCACGGTCTGGGGCATTTACAACGCGTTGGTGAAAATTGGCATGTCAGGCCAAGCCAGCATCGACAAAGTGGCAGGGCCTGTGGGCGAATCACTCATCATGACGGCGATTGGTTTGGCCGTGGCCGTGCCAGCGGTGCTGGGCTACAACTGGTTGGTGCGCCGCAACAAAGTGGCGATGGAAGAAGTGCACGCTTTTGGCGCGGACTTGCACGCCGTGTTGCTGGGTTCGGCACAGAAGTAAACCATGGCCATGCACTTAGGCCCCAGCGAGGGTGACGACGAACTGTTGACCACCATCAACACCACACCTCTGGTGGACGTGATGTTGGTGCTGCTCATCATCTTTCTCATCACCATTCCGGTGGTGACCACCTCTGTCAAAGTGGAGCTGCCGCACGAAGTGCAGCAGCCGCGCGAGACCAAGCCCGACAACATCGTTCTGTCGGTCAACGCGCAAGGCCAAGCCTATTTGTATGACGCCCCCATACGCAGCAACGCAGACCTCATCAAGCAGCTGCAAACCTTGGCCGAGAAGACGCCTCAGCCCGAAGTGCAAATTCGTGGCGATGCCAAGACAGACTTTGAAGCCGTGGGCCGCGTGCTGTATGCCGCGCAAGTGGCGGGGCTGACCAAGGTGAGGTTCGTCACAGACCCACAGGGTCTTGCCACCGCAGCGCCACAGGGGAAATAAGCATGGCAATGAATCTGCAAATCCAAGACGAACCCGAGGTGATGATGGACATCAACACCACGCCTTTGATTGACGTGATGCTGGTGCTACTCATCATGCTCATCATCACCATCCCTGTGCAGCTGCACTCGGTCAACCTCGACATGCCGCAAAGCGCCACACCACAAACCAAGAAACCCAACGTGGTTCGCATCGAAGTGGATGCCCGCAGCGTGGTCAATTGGAACGGCAAGCCCTTAGCAGACCGCGCGGCACTCGACGCACTGCTGTTAGAGGCCAAAACCCAAGAGCCACAACCTGAGCTGCACATCAAAGCGCAAGGCAAAGCCAAGTACGAAGCCGTGGCCGGTGTGTTGGCCAGCGCGCAACGTCAAGGCCTGACCAAGATTGGCATTGTGGGCACGGAGCAATTCGCCACACCTTAACCTCGCCACAAATTGTTCGATCGCTGAGATCAGTCTGCCGTGATCTTGGCTGACTTGATCACATTGCCCCAATAGTCGAGCTCTTGACGGGTGAAGTCGCCCAGTTGCGCAGGCGCCATGGTCTCTACAGCTGTGCCTGAGTCTTCTGCCTTTTTACGCACCTCTGGGCTTTGCAAAATTTTGTTCACTTCTGCGTTGATTTGCTGGACCACAGCGGCAGGTGTGCCAACAGGCGCATACAAAGCAAACCAAGAATCAAGATCGTAGCCTTTGAGGCCAGCTTCAGTGGCCGTGGGCACATCGGGCAAAGAAGTCAACCGCTTGGAGCTGGTTACGGCCAAGGCACGCAAGCGTCCTGACTTGATATGCGCGACCACCGACGCAGGCGTGGTGATGTGCATGTCCACCGTGCCCGCCAACAAGTCTTGCACCGCAGGGCCTGAACCACGGTAAGGAATGTGGGTGATGAAGGTGCCCGTGAGTTGCTTGAACAATTCGCCTGCAATGTGTTGAATCGATCCATTGCCCGATGAAGCATAGTTCAACTTACCTGGACTCTTCTTCGCATACGCGATCAGTTCTTGCAAGCTGTTGATAGGCAAAGCGTGGTGAATCGCCACCACTTGCGGTGCGCGAGTGACCATGGCCACAGGCACAAAGTCTTTGATAGGGTCCCAACCTGCATCTTTGAATAAATGCGGGTTGCCCACTTGATAGCCGCTGTAGGCCATCAACAAGGTGTAACCGTCAGGCTTGGCTCGCGCAACCAATTGGTTTCCAATATTGCCTGCACCACCCGGCTTGTTGTCGACGATGACCGACTGACCCAGCGCACGTGTGAGTGGCTCGGCGATCAAACGCGCCGTGAAGTCGGTGCTGCCTCCGGGTGGCGTGGGCACAACCAATGTCACGGGGCGTTGTGGAAATTTGGCTTGCGCAAACACCGAGGGGCTCACACCCGCAGCAATGCCAGCAGCGCCAAGTGCAATCAGGCTACGTCGTTTCATCTTGTCTCCTTGCTATTTTTCTTGAAGGCTATTAAGCCAACTCTGAAATCTCAATCAAATTCAAATCGGGGTCACGCACATAGACCGATCTGATCATTTGTGTGGCACCGGTACGCATGACAGGACCTTCCACAATCGGCCACTGTGCGGCATTGAGTTTGGCAATAACCTCGTCCAACGGAAACGATGCGATGAAGCACAAGTCCAAAGCGCCGGGCACCGGCACATGGGCTTTGGGTTCAAACTCTTTGCCACGCACATGCAGATTAATTTTTTGATTGCCAAACTTAAACGCCTTGCGCGTGACAGGCGGTGTGCCCCCCACAAAGCTCTCAAGGGTCATGCCCATGACGCGTGTGTAGAAATCGACACATGCATCTTCGTTAAAGGTGGTCAACACCAAGTGGTCGAGGTGATCAATCATGCGGCTTATCCTTTCAATTCGTTCACATAGTCAGGGGCTGGATGCAAGTCGGTGATGCGGCCGGCTTTAGCGACTTGGCTTGGCACGTCATGTCCAACGATGGCAGGCAAGTGACGCGCAACGTTCAGCAGCTTGTTCAAATCAATGCCGGTGTCGTAGCTCATCGCATCCAACATGTGAATTGCGTCTTCGCTGCAAATATTGCCGCTCGCACCTGGCGCATACGGACAACCGCCCAGACCTCCCAACGAACCATCGAAACGGGTGATGCCACCTTCCACCGCAGCCAGCACATTGGCCAAGCCCATGCCACGGGTGTTGTGAAAGTGCAGTGTGAGTTGCGTGTGTGGCAACTGCGTTTGCAACAACGACACCATGCGACTGACTTGCGCCGGATGCGCCATACCTGTGGTGTCGCAAATCGTGAGGCCGCGCACACCTAAATCAGCAAAGCGCTGCGCATAGTGCTGCACTGCTGCCAAGGGCACATCCCCTTCGATTGGGCAACCAAAGCAAGCAGACAGTGACACATTGATCGGCGTGCGGCCATCCACATGTTTGATCACTTCCTCTAAAGCGGCCAAGCTGTTGGCGCGCGTCATTCGCAAATTGGCAAGGTTGTGCGTTTCAGAAATAGACATGACCAAGTTCAACTCATCCGCACGCGAATCCATCGCACGCTCAGCACCTCGGAGGTTGGGCACTAGCACGGTGTATTCCACACCGGGCACACGCGTGATGCGCCCCATCACCTCTTCGGCATCACGCAGCATAGGAATCGCGTTGGGGGAGGTGAACGACGTGGTTTCAATCTTGGCGTAGCCGCATTGACTGAGCGCGTCAATCAGCGCCACTTTGTCATCAGTGGAGATGAAGTTGGGTTCGATTTGAAAACCATCACGCGTCACGACTTCGTTGAAATAAATGCGTGTCATGCCACGATTCCTTTGTCTTTGAGGGCTTGGATTTGCGCAGGTGTCAAACCAATTTCATGCAGCACAACATCTGTGTCTTGCCCAATGGTGGGCGCGTTGCGGCGATGACTTCCTGGGGTGCGTGAGAGCTTCGGAATGATGCCGGGCACAGCCAACGATGTGCCGTCATCCATCTGCACCAGTTGAATCATCTCGCGCGCTTGGTAGTGTGGGTCAGCCGCAATATCGGCCACGGTGTAAATGCGGCCTGCAGGCACAGCTGCTTTGTCCAAAGCTTGCAGCACTTGCTCAACGCTGAGCTGTGCCGTCCACGCACCGATGGCCGCATCAATTTCGGCCACGCGTTTGACGCGGCCCGCATTATCCATGAGTACGGGGTCATTGCCCAAATCATCACGGTCCAGCGTGTGCATGAGGCGCTTGAAAATGCTGTCACCGTTGCCTGCAATCAGCACATAGCCATCATCTTTGCAGCGGTAGGCGTTGCTCGGTGCAATGCCGGGCAAGGCACTACCTGCAGCTTCACGCACTGCCCCAAACGCGCTGTACTCGGGCAGCAAACTTTCCATGCAATTGAAGACGGCTTCGTACAGTGCCACATCAATCACTTGACCTTGCCCACTTTTTTCGCGTTCATGCAGCGCCATCAAAATGCCAATCACGCCATGCAACGAAGCCAGTGTGTCGCCAATGCTCACACCCACGCGCACAGGCACACGCCCTGGTTCAGCCGTGAGGTGGCGCAAACCACTCATGGCTTCAGCCACCACACCAAAGCCGGGCTTGTCGCGGTACGGACCTGTTTGCCCGTAGCCACTGATGCGCAACATGATGAGGCGTGGGTTGATGACCAACAAGTCATCAGGGCCTAAACCCCAACCTTCCATCGCACCGGGGCGAAAGTTCTCGATCAACACATCTGCATCTTTGACCAATTGGCGCACGATGTCTTGTGCGGCGGCATCTTTCAAGTCAAGCGCCACCGAACGCTTATTACGCGACTGCACTTGCCACCACACCGAAGTGCCGTCTTTGAGCAGACGCCATTTGCGCAAAGGGTCGCCCGTCTTGGGCGTTTCAATCTTCACCACGTCTGCGCCAAAGTCGGCCAGCGTTTTGGCTGCGAAGGGCCCCGCAATCAGTTGTCCCAACTCGACCACTTTCAATCCAGTTAACGCGCTCATGGTTTTAAGGTGAATAAATCAAACATGAGGCCACTATAAAAACAAAGCCAAGCACTTGGAATTGCTAATGCGTAGAATTTCCTTCGCATTCCGCGAAGGATGAAAATCACACCATGAAAAAAAGCTTCAACTTAAGTCGGTTCGACTTTGTCACGTTGCGGTTGTTTTGCGCCGTAGCCCAAACGGGCAGCATCACCAAAGGAGCTGAGACTTGCCACTTAGCACTGTCGGCAGCCAGCCGTCGCCTATCTGACTTTGAGTCGGCCACGGGTTCACAGCTGTTGGAGCGTAGCAAAAAAGGCGTGCAGCTCACGTCCGCCGGTCACTTGGCGTTGCAACACTGCATTCGTTTGTTTCAGGGTTTGGAACGATTCAACAGCGAGTTGAGCGACTACTCACAAGGCATTCGCGGCCATGTGCGGCTGTGGGCCAATATGTCGTCCCTCACCGAATACCTGCCCAGCATCCTGCATAACTTCTTGTCCAACCACGCAGACATCGTGGTGGAACTGGAAGAACAACTCAGTGGTGACATTGCACGCGCTTTAGTGGATGGCATTGCCGATATTGGCGTTCTGGCGCATGAAACCTCTATGGATGGCTTGAACGTCATTCCATTCAAAACCAATGAGCTGGTCCTACTGTGTCACGCCAGTCACCCGTTGGCTAAACGCAAAGCAGTGGATTTCAAAACCTGTTTGCAATACGACTTTGTGGGGTTGAATCAAGGAAGCTCGCTGCTTGAGCTCACATCGCGTGTGGCTGAGAAAGAAGGCATGCACATGCACATGCGCGTGCAGGTGAGAAGCTTTGATGCCATGTGTCACATGATTGCCGCAGGCCTAGGCATTGGCGTGTTGCCGCTGGGGGCCTGTGTGAGCCAAGTTCAGGCGCTTCAGCTCAAAGTAGTTCGCCTCAAAGATGCATGGGCACAGCGCAAGTTGGTGGTGGCATACCACCCCCAACGCGAACTGTCGCCGTCTGCGCAACTTGTGTTAGCCGCGCTGAAAAGCAGTTAGAACTCGGCGTGAAAACGCGCTACGTACACATTGACCGGTCCACGATCAGCGTTGTACGCGGGGTTTTGAATGCGCTGGTAATCAGCCGTTAACCAAGTGCCGCGTGTCATTTGGAAGTTGTAGAAAACCTCTAAAACTTGCTCTGGCTTGTATGTCAAAGAGGTAGCGGAAGAGGCAGATGCATCACCAATGAAGTACGACATGCCTCCTGCGGCCAAGAAGCCTCGACGCTCGGGCGACAAGGTGTTATGCATGAAGGCCAGCCCCACCACATCATCCGCACGCCCCCACAAACCACCCTTGAACACCAAACCTGTGGACAGTGAGCCATCGGCTTCCGTGAAGGCATAGGTTTCGGTTTTGCCATCTGCTTTCATGGCGCGCAAGAAAAAACCCACACTGGGGTTGATGGCTTGTTCAATATTCACGCCCAAGCCGTATTTGATTTTTTCGCCGTTGCGGCTCTCCACCAAGGCTTGCGGTGTTGTCTCGGCCACGCAATTGTTAGCCTGCACACATGCACGTTGGTTCAGCCACTGCATGGCGTCGTTAAAACTCGCCGTCTTAGCGCGGTTGCGCCATGCCAACACGCGCACTTTGCCGGGCTGGTCAGCCAGCATGTGACCGCGTTCAATCTCTACTTGGTCGCCGTAATGTTTGCCCAATGCAAAGTCCACAGGCAAGCCATTCGGATCTTTGGGCCCCGTCATTCGGCCAAATCGCAGCACCCAGTTATCTTGGAACCACTCGCCAGCGAAGCCCCAACCAAAGCCACGGGCATCGGCTGCGTAGTCATAAGCAGCATAGGTCCAGTTACCCCAGTTCATGAACTGGGTGCGGGGGTCTTTGGCATAGGCGTTGTCGTCAAACACATCGAGCGTCGAGAAGTTGCCTGCGGTCAAGACAAAGCGATTTTTATCGACCACCCCTGCCATTTGGTTGAAATCAGATTCAATCTGTTCTTTCTCGCCGCCTCGATTCCAGGTTTGACGCACAAACAAACGCTGGCGATACAGCTTGGGCGTACTGCCCCCAGCACGGGTGATTTCACCGTTGGTAAAGCCACCTAAGCCCACCAAACTACCCGAAAACGGCACCCCCGATGTCACCTCAGGATTGAAATAAAGCTCACCGTCCCGCCATGGGCGAAAGCCCCAGTGCGCGGTGGTGCTGAAGGTGTACATGCGCTCGCTTTGCGATGAGAGGCTATTGGCCCCCGAATAACCCGCCTTGAACGAGTCATGGTGCTGCCAGTTGTAGGTAAGTTGGTAGCGTGCCGTGGTGTCTTCGATGTCAGCCACGGGTGTGGCTTGCGCCCAAGCGCCCACCGCAGCCAAGCTGCACAACACCAAAGCGGTGAGTCGTTGAAGCGAAAAGTGGGTCATGAAAACGGTGAATTGATGAGAGATCGTGAACCAAAACGAAGTGATACCACTTCCAAAGCCCATTGTAGGAAGGCTTTATTTCATTTCCGTGAATCGGCACAGGCGCTCCCGCATAAAATCAAAGGCTGCACACAAGGAATTCGCATGGGACGCACCCTTTACGACAAAATTTTTGACGAGCACGTTATTCACACCGAAGAAGACGGCACGTCCATTCTCTACATCGACCGCCACTTGGTTCATGAAGTGACCAGCCCACAAGCGTTTGAGGGCATTCGCCAAGCGGGCCGCAAGGTCTGGCGCGTCAGCTCCATCGTGGCCACTGCCGACCACAATACGCCCACCACAGGCTGGGAGCTGGGCTATGACGGCATCACCGACCCCATCAGCAAAGAACAAATCACTACGCTGGACGCCAACATCCACGAATTTGGTGCGGCGGCATTCTTTCCCTTCATGTCCAAGCGACAAGGCATCGTGCACGTGATTGGCCCTGAAAACGGCGCCACCCTGCCCGGCATGACGGTGGTGTGCGGCGACAGCCACACCTCCACCCACGGCGCGTTTGGCGCATTGGCACACGGCATCGGCACCTCTGAGGTCGAACACGTCATGGCCACGCAAACCTTGTTGGCCAAAAAAGCCAAGAATATGCTGATCAAAGTCGAAGGCACGTTGGCCAAAGGCGTGACCGGCAAAGACGTGGTGCTGGCCATCATCGGCAAGATTGGTACAGCGGGCGGCACGGGCTACACCATTGAGTTTGCAGGCTCTGCCATTCGCTCACTCAGCATGGAAGGCCGCATGACGGTGTGCAACATGGCCATCGAAGGCGGCGCACGCGCGGGTTTGGTGGCGGTGGACGACAAAACCATCGAGTACATCAAAGGCCGCCCTTTGTCTCCCACGGGTGTGGAATGGGACCAAGCCGTGGCGTATTGGAAAACCTTGCACTCTGACCCAGACGCCAAATTTGATGCCGTGGTCGAACTCAAGGCCGAAGACATCTTGCCGCAAGTCACTTGGGGCACCTCCCCCGAAATGGTGCTGGACATCAACGCTGTGGTGCCAGACCCCGACAAAGAAAAAGATCCAAATAAACGCGGCGCGATTGAGCGCGCCTTGACCTACATGGCGCTCGAACCCGGCAAGGCTTTGAATGACATTCACGTGGACAAAGTGTTCATTGGTTCTTGCACCAACAGCCGCATTGAAGACATGCGCGAAGCTGCTGCGGTGGTCAAGAAGTTGGGCCAAAAAGTAGCCAAGAACATCAAGCTCGCTTTGGTGGTGCCTGGCTCTGGCTTGGTGAAAGAGCAAGCGGAAAAAGAAGGCCTGCATGAGATTTTCAAAGCCGCTGGCTTTGAATGGCGCGAGCCCGGCTGCTCCATGTGTTTGGCCATGAACGCCGACCGCTTAGAGCCCGGCGAGCGCTGCGCATCCACCAGCAACCGCAACTTCGAAGGTCGTCAGGGCAATGGTGGTCGCACCCATTTGGTCAGCCCCGCCATGGCCGCTGCTGCCGCCATTCACGGCCATTTCGTCGACGTACGCAAATTCGCCTAAGAGAGACACACATGCAGAAATTCACCTTACACAAAGGCATCGTGGCTCCGATGGACCGCGAGAACGTCGACACCGACGCCATCATCCCCAAGCAGTTCTTAAAGTCCATCCGCAAAACCGGCTTTGGCCCCAACTTGTTTGACGAGTGGCGCTACCTCGACCACGGCGAGCCAGGCCAAGACCCTGCCAGCCGCAAGCCCAACCCTGACTTCGTGCTGAACCAACCCCGCTACAAGGGCGCATCGGTGTTGTTGGCCCGCAAGAACTTTGGGTGTGGCTCGTCACGCGAACACGCGCCTTGGGCGATTGACCAATACGGCTTCCGCGCTGTGATTGCGCCCAGCTTTGCCGACATCTTCTTCAACAACTGTTTCAAAAACGGCTTGCTGCCCATCGTGTTGCCCGAAGCCACGATTGACCTGTTGTTCAACGAAGTGCACGCCTTCCCCGGCTATGAGCTGACGATTGACTTAGAGAACCAAGTCATCGTGCGCCCACAAGGCGAGACCATTGCGTTTGAGGTGCAAGCCTTCCGCAAATACTGCTTGCTCAACGGCTTTGACGACATTGGCCTGACCCTGCGTCAGTCCGACAAGATCAAAGCCTTTGAAGCCGAGCGTTTGGCCACCAAGCCTTGGTTGGCGCACACGATGTAAACCTACTTAGAAGAACAACACATGAAAATCGCAATCCTTCCCGGCGACGGCATCGGCCCAGAAATCGTGGCCGAAGCGGTCAAGGTCTTGAACGTCCTCGACCTCACGTTTGAAACCGAATCTGCCTTGGTCGGCGGCGCAGCGTTTGACGCGCATGGCCACCCTCTGCCCGAAGCCACCTTGAAGTTGGCGATGGATTCTGATGCTGTGTTGTTCGGCGCTGTGGGCGACTGGAAATACGACACCCTGGACCGCCCTCTGCGCCCCGAGCAAGCCATCTTGGGTTTGCGTAAAAACATGGGGTTGTTCGCCAATTTCCGCCCTGCCATTTGCTACGAGCAGTTGGTGGGTGCATCGAGCTTGAAGCCCGAGCTGATTGCTGGCTTGGACATCTTGATCATCCGCGAACTCACTGGTGACATTTACTTTGGCCAACCGCGCGGCCGCCGCGTCGCAACGGACGGCCATTTTCCCGGTGCGGAAGAAGCATTTGACACCATGCGCTACAGCAAGCCCGAGATCGAACGCATTGCCCATGTGGCTTTCCAAGCCGCCCGCAAGCGCAAAGCTGCTGGCAAAGAAGGTCGCGTGACCAGCGTGGACAAAGCCAACGTACTCGAAACCTTCCAGTTCTGGAAAGACGTGGTAAGCGAAGTGGGCAAAGAGTACCCAGACATTGCGCTGGACCATATGTACGTGGACAACGCCGCCATGCAACTGGTGAAAGAGCCCAAGCGCTTTGACGTGGTGGTGACCGGTAATATGTTTGGCGACATCTTGAGTGACGAAGCATCCATGCTCACCGGATCAATCGGCATGTTGCCCTCAGCTTCTTTGAACGCAAAGAACCAAGGCTTGTACGAACCCAGCCATGGCAGCGCTCCCGACATCGCTGGCAAAGGTGTGGCCAACCCCTTGGCCACCATCCTCAGTGCCGCCATGATGCTGCGCTTTAGCTTGAACCAAGCCGAAGCGGCTGATCGCATCGAGACTGCTGTGAAAGCTGTGTTGGCCCAAGGCCTGCGCACCCCAGACATCTACAGCGAAGGCACCACCAAAGTGGGTACAGCCCAGATGGGTGATGCGGTGGTGAAGGCGCTGCGCTGATTCAGCTTAGCCTCTTAAGAAAAACGCGCCTCAATGGCGCGTTTTTTATTGGGCTGCGCGTTTCAGCCCCTCAAGCGTGTGAGGCAACCCTTTTTTAATTTGACGACCAATCAATCGACCAAACACTGGCGAAAGTACACCTTCAAAAATAACGCGATGTAAAGCTTGGGTTTGACCGTTTATCTCAGATAACTCGTGTTCGAAGCGCATCACACACAAAGGCAGCTTGCTCTCAACGGTAAATGAGGAATTGGTCACAACCTCCTTAAAAACAATTTTTGCTTTGGGCCCCTTTGTTGGTTGCAGAGTGCCTAAAGAACCAGAAACAAAAGGACCTTCGATAGTAGAACTCTTGACATCAGGATCCCATGTTTTCCAATTTTCCACATCAGCGTAGGTAGCAAATACTTTTGCTATCGGCGCCTCAATTGCCACACATTTTTCGAATTTCATGTACTCATCTTCTGAAAAATAAACGCATCATTATCAATTCACCCAGATATAAATTAATCACTAATAATTACATTTGAAATATTTTTCAGTCACTCGTAAGCACCCATCCGATACAATCAATCCCATGTTTCACGCCTGCTCGTTCTCTCTGAACTTCGCTGCCCCCGCACTGGTGGCTGCGTGCGCGCGTGCAATCACCATCAAAACCACGACCATTAAGGGCTAATCAGCTCCGGTTCGTCGTGCGCCACCCCGGCCAGACGAGCCGGGCAAACAGTCAGGTCTGGCACTGTTTTCTACTTTTAAAAGGCGTTGAAAAATGAGCAAGTTAGTAGGTTTAGTCGGTTGGCGCGGCATGGTCGGCTCGGTGTTGATCGACCGCATGATTCAAGAGAAAGACTTCGATCTGATCGAACCTGTGTTCTTCTCCACGTCTAACGCGGGTGGCAAAGCCCCCGCGCAAGCCAAAACCGAAACCACGCTCCAAGACGCCAACAACATTGACGCGCTCAAGCGTTGCGAGATCATCATCACCTGCCAAGGCGGTGACTACACCAAAGAGGTGTATCCCAAGCTGCGCGCGGCAGGTTGGAACGGCCACTGGATTGACGCAGCCTCTAGCCTGCGCATGGCCGACGATGCCGTGATCGTCTTGGACCCTGTCAACCGCAACGTCATCGACAACGCACTGGGCAAAGGCGGTAAAAACTGGATCGGCGGCAACTGCACCGTGAGTTTGATGCTCATGGGCTTGGGCGGTTTGTTCCAGCACAACCTGGTCGAGTGGGTCAGCGCCATGACTTACCAAGCGGCTTCGGGCGCTGGTGCACAAAACATGCGCGAGTTGCTGAGCCAAATGGGCGCACTGCACGCTGCCGTCAAAGACGACTTGGCCAACCCATCTTCTGCCATCTTGGACATCGACCGCAAAGTGTCAGCCACCATGCGCAGCGCCGAGTTCCCCACCAAAAACTTCCGCAACACCGCTTTGGCTGGCAGCTTGATCCCTTGGATCGACGTGCCTGTCGAACACGGCCAAAGCAAAGAAGAGTGGAAGGGCGGCGCCGAGTGCAACAAGATCTTGGGCAATCCAGCCTTCCGCACAGCGGGTTCGATCCCTATCGACGGTTTGTGCGTACGCATTGGCGCCATGCGCTGCCACTCACAAGGCTTGACCATCAAGCTGAAAAAAGACGTGCCCATGGACGAGATCGAAAGCATCTTGGCCAGCGCCAATGACTGGGTCAAAGTGGTGCCGAACGTGCGCGAAATCAGCGAACGTGATCTGACACCCGCAGCCGTCACAGGCACATTGACCGTGCCCGTGGGTCGCCTGCACAAGATGGCCATGGGCAACGACTACTTGGGCGCGTTCACCGTCGGTGACCAGCTCTTGTGGGGCGCAGCCGAGCCCTTGCGCCGCATGTTGCGCATCCTGCTTGAGGCGTAAAACAAAGTAATATCTTTGGCTATGAAAAAAGCCCACCGCTCTGCTTCTTATTTGTTCCAGCGATCAGCGCTGTGGGCAGCTCTTTCACTGTCGATCTTCGGCAGTGCGCAGGCGCTCACTTTGAACCGCCCCATCGTGCAAAGCAAGCAGGGCGAGGCTTTACGCGCAGAGATCGATATCAGCGAAATCACCTACGCTGAACAAATCGAGCTACAAGCGAGCTTAGCCAGCCAAGAAATTTACAAAGCAGCCAAAATTGATCTACCCGTTAGCAACGGTCTGCCGGTTGACATTCAGGTTCAGTTGTTGCGTCGTGACAACGGAAACTACTATCTGAAAGTCAGTAGCAAACAGGCCATCAACAACAACTCGCTGGATCTGTTGATCGACTTGCGCTGGGCCACAGGTCGTCTGCTGCGTGATCTCAGTTTGTCGCTGGACGACGGTAAATCCAATGCCAAACCCATCGCAGCTTTGCCTATCTCGGGCGCTCATGCGGATAAGACACCGCAGCAAATCACCGTCAAACGGGGCGATACAGCCAGTGAGTTGACCGCTAGCAAAACACCAGAAGGTGTATCGCTAGAGCAAATGCTGGTTGCCCTGTTGCGCAACAACCCCGACGCGTTCGTTGAATCTAACGTCAACCGCATGAAAGAGGGCGCTTTGCTGACCTTGCCCACCGAGCAAGAAGCCAAAGCCGTGTCGCGCGAAGAAGCGCGCCGTGAAATTCAAATTCAAGCCAAAGACTTTGAGGCCTATCGTGCCGAGTTAGCCGCACGCGCCCCAGGCGGTGTGGTGCCCAAAGTGGCCCGCGATGCCGAAGGCAAACTCGAAGCCAAAGTACAAAACAAAAACGCCAAGGCCAACCAAGACAAGTTGACCTTGACCAAACCCGGCAAAAAGGACACCGCCGCTGAAGACAAGATTGCACAGCAACGCGAAGCCCAAGACGTGGCCTCCCGCGCTGCCGAGCTCAGCCGCAACATCGCCGAACTCGGCAAGATTGCAGCCGCCACAGTCAGTGACCCCGCAGCCTCGGCCTCAGAAGCAGCCTCTGGCGTCTTACCTGTCGATGTACCCGCTAGCGCGGCTGAAGCCAACAGCGAATGGCTCAACGAGCTGCGTGAAAACTCGCTCACTCCCGTGGGCGCTGGCAGCCTGATCGCCATCTTGGTGTTGGTAGGCTTGTGGCGCCGTCATGCCTTGAACAAGCGTGAAGATGACATCCACGGCTTGCCCCCCTTGAACGTGAAGTTCAATCTTGACCTGCCTGAGCACGACCATGCGGAGCCCGTCGAACGTGCCTACATCCACGATGTGGCCACGCACATGCACGACACGCATGAACATCCACACGACCATGAGCACCACGCCCATGACGAGGATGACCTGCAAGAAGAAACGCACGCACCACACGACGCACACGCCATTCGCCCCACCATGGAGATGCCTAACATTTCCTTGGATTTGAACGAACCTGACACCACAGCCAGCCCTTACCAAGTGCGCATTGACTTGGCCGACGAGTTGTGGAACTTGGGCCAGCTGCACACCAGCCGTGCGTTGATGGAAGAAGTGGCCAACGAAGCCTCGGGGGCTGACAAAGACAAAGCCCTCAAGTGGCTGGCTGAGCGAGCCTAAAGCCGATGCGCATCGCCATGGGCTTGAGCTACAACGGCCAAGCCTACGAAGGCTGGCAAAGCCAAGTCTCGGGTAAAACAGTACAAGACAAACTTGAGAAAGCGCTGTCTAAGTTCACCCAAACCCCCGTCTCTACCTTGTGTGCAGGCCGCACCGATGCCGGTGTGCATGGCCTGATGCAAGTGATTCACTTTGACACCGAGCTTGACCGCACACCCTACTCGTGGGTGCGCGGCACCAACCGCTATTTGCCGCTCGACATTGCGGTGCAATGGGCGCGCGAAATGCCACGTGAATTTCACTGCCGGGGCAGCGCCATTGCACGTCGCTATGCCTATGTGGTTCTGGAATCCGCCGTGCGCCCCAGCGTTGAGGTGGGCCGTGTCGGTTGGGTGTATCGCCCGCTCGACCTAGAAACCATGCAAAAAGCCGCGCAGTACCTAATGGGCGAACACGATTTCACCTCGTTTCGCGCTTCCAGCTGCCAAGCGCTCACACCCGTCAAAACCATGACGCGCATCGACATCACCCGCAAAAGCACACAGCCCGGCTCAGCCGTGTGGCGCTTTGAATTTGAAGCAAGCGCGTTTTTGCACCACATGATTCGCAACCTCATGGGCTGCTTTGTGAAGATCGGCAGTGGCGACAAACCACCGGAGTGGATGGCCGAAGTATTGGCCGCACGCGACCGCGACGCTGCCGCACCCACCTTCAGCCCCGATGGTTTGTATTTTTTAGGTCCCCGCTACGACGCACAGTGGGACTTACCTGACCGTACCCCTGCGTATGATGGATTGCCATGAACCGCACGCGTATCAAAATTTGTGGACTCACCCGTGAGCAAGACGTCGACGCCGCCGTGGCCGCAGGCGTGGACGCGATTGGCTTTGTCATGTACGCCAAGAGTCCCCGCGCGGTGACGGTAGAACGTGCCGCTGAACTGGCATTACGCCTGCCCGCCTTCGTCACGCCCGTGCTGTTGTTTGTGAATGAAACCGCTGAGGCCATTGCCCATGCCTGTGTGCAAGTGCCAGGTGCTTGGCTGCAGTTCCATGGCGATGAAACGCCCGACCACTGTCGCAAGATTGCCCGTACCTTGGGTCGCCGTTGGATTCGCGCCGCCCGCATTCCGCTAGAAACCCCTGCGGGCGAAGAACCCTTCGACCTCTTAAAATACGCACAAGATTACTCAGACGCCCAAGCGGTGCTGCTCGACGCGCATGTCGACGGTTACGGCGGCGGCGGCAAAACATTCAATTGGTCACAGCTTCCTCCAAACGTCAACGCTCACCTCGTCTTGTCTGGTGGACTCAACGCTGCCAACGTGACCGATGGCATTCGCGCGC
>JACCDX010133216.1_pt1 | contig 18765 bp, 15 predicted proteins | sample 7449681 | NCBI WGS metagenome assembly JACCDX01 (sample SAMN15323450, study PRJNA562643) | freshwater metagenome | isolation source: river surface water | place: USA:Blue River Watershed | collected 2017-08-18
CGCCGGGGTCATTGGCCAGCGCGTTGTCGGCTTCGACCCAAGCAGCGCCTGCGTTCTTCTTGTACCAGTCGTAAATACGGCCGACAAAAGGCGAGATCAGTTGCACGCCGGCATGACCGCAAGCCACCGCTTGGGCAAACGCAAACAACAGGGTCAGGTTGGTGTGGATGCCCTCGGCTTCGAGTTGGCGGGCGGCCTGAATGCCCTCCCAGGTGGCGGCGATTTTGATCAGCACCCGTCGTTCGGTGTCAACGCCCTGCGCCCGGTAAAGGGCAATCAGGCGCCGGGCGCGGGCCAAGGTGGCCGGTGTGTCGAAGCTCAGGCGGGCATCCACTTCGGTGGACACGCGACCCGGAATGGTGTCAAGGATGCTCAGCCCAAAACGCACCAGCAAACGGTCGATGACTTCGTCGATCGGGGCGTTGCGATGCGCTTGAACCACCCCGGCCAAGAGCGGCTGGTAATCGGGTTTTTGCACCGCTTTCAAAATGAGCGATGGATTGGTGGTGGCGTCTTGCGGCTTGAATTGCGCCAATTGGGCAAATTCGCCAGTGTCAGCGACCACGATGGTGCTTTGTTTCAGGGCATCTAGAGCGTTCATGACCTCATTATGCAAAATCCCCGTGTCCACATTGGCTAAAGCCCTGGCGGGACAATGATGTTTTAGGGAGTAAAACCATGAAGCGTGTCTTGTTGCTGGGTGGCAGCGGTTTTGTCGGCCGCCATGTGTGTGCCGCTCTGGCCAGGTCGGGGCATGCGGTGACGGTGGCCACCCGCCGCTACCCCCATGCCAAAGATGTGCAAATCTGGCCCGGGCTGCCGGTGAGGCAAGCCGATGTGATGGACGACGCATCGCTGAATGATCTGCTGCGGGGTCATGATGCGGTGATCAACCTGATTGCCGTGCTGCATGGTGATGCAGCTCGGTTTCAAAAACTCCATGTCGATCTGCCCTGGCGTGTGGCCCAGGCTTGTCATCGCCAAGGTGTGAAGTCGCTGGTGCACATCAGTGCGCTGGGCGCCGACCCCCTGGGTCCGTCGCTGTACTTGCAAAGCAAAGGGCGCGGGGAACAGGTGTTGCATGAGATGGCTCAGGCCCATGGCCTGAAATTGACGCTGATCCGCCCCAGCGTGATCTTTGGTGCGGACGATGCGTTCATCAACCTGTTCGCCCGCATGCAGCGGGTGGTGCCGGTGGTGCCCCTGGCGGGTGCTGCGGCCCGGTTCCAGCCGGTATGGGTGCAAGATGTGGCCCAGGCAGTTGCTCGGGTGGTGCTGAATGTGCGCTTGCAAGGCCCCACTTATGAGGTGGGTGGCCCCGAGGTGTTGTCACTGGCTGATCTGGTTCGCCATGCAGGTCGCTGGGCTGGATGCTCTCGGCCGATCGTGCCGTTGCCGCATGCCATCGCCTGGCTGCAAGCTGCCCTGATGGAGTTGGCTCCCGGCGAGCCCCTGATGAGTCGCGACAACCTGGCCTCGATGCAGGTCGACAATGTGCTGTCGGGATCATCTCCCGGCTTGGCCGAACTGGGCTTGGGTCAGGGCATGGGATTGACTGGTGTGTTTCCGGTGCAGTTACCATAGGTGGATGCAGATTTACTTGGTCGGTGGCGCGGTGCGGGATGGCTTGTTGGGCCACCCCGGGGCTGATCGCGACTGGGTGGTGGTCGGTGCCACACCCGAACAAATGGTGGCTTTGGGTTACCAACCTGTCGGTAAAGACTTTCCTGTTTTTTTGCACCCGCAAACCGGTGAAGAGTACGCTTTGGCACGCACCGAGCGCAAGACTGCCCCGGGTTACAAGGGCTTTGTGGTGCACGCTTCGCCCGAGGTCACGCTGGAACAAGACTTGGCCCGGCGGGATTTGACCCTGAATGCCATGGCGCAGGATGCGCAAGGGCAGCTCATCGACCCGTTCGGCGGGATGCGGGATTTGCAAGCCGGCATCTTGCGGCACGTGACCGGGGCTTTTCGCGAAGACCCGGTGCGCATTTTGCGCCTGGCCCGTTTTGCGGCTCGCTTCGAAACCTTTTTGGTGGCTCCTGAAACCATGGCCTTGTGCCGACACATGGTGGATGCCGGTGAAGTCGACGCTTTGGTACCCGAACGGGTCTGGCAAGAAGTCGAGCGCGGGCTACAGGCCCCCTGCCCGACCCGGATGGCAGAGGTGCTGATGAGTTGCGGAGCTTGGCAGCGGCTGTGGCCCGAACTGAACGCAAACGACCCCCGGCACCAGGCTGCGCTCACACGGATGAATGCCAGCACGGTCAATCCTTCAGGTCCACTGAACTTGGGTCAACGATGGGCTTTGTGGTGCCACGGGGCTACACCAGAGCAGGTCGCGGGCATCGGCGAACGATTTCGAGTGCCAGCTGCCGTGCAAGACATGGCCTGGGCCTGGGCCACCCACCGCCATGTGTTGGCGCTGCCCGCAGAGGATGCAACAACGGTTTGTCAACAGCTTTACCTGATGGATCCACTGCGTCGCCCTGAGCGGGTGCGAAGTCTGATCGAACTGGCCCAGTGCATCACCCGAGACGAGGATCAAATTCAAATCGCCCTGGGATGGCGGTCTGCCCTGCAGGCACTGCTTTCGGTCGATGCCAAAGCGGTCAACCGCCATGCGATGGCGCAGGGCTTGCGTGGACTGGACGTGGGGCTGGCGCTGAAACGGGCGCACATCGCAGCCATTGAATTGCAGAAATTGGGGTCTGACCCCAATTAATGGTTGGTTTTTCGCCACAGTGCGGAAATTGGGGTCTGACCCCAATTAATTTGACCCCAATTAATTGGTGAGGGCTGAGGTCGATCAAAACCGCAAGCCGCCGGCCATTAATTTGTTGACGGCCACCCAGCGCCGGGACTGGACGTCAAGCCAGGCGCGTTCGGCGCTCAGGGCGGTGGTTTGGGCCACGACCACGTTGAGGTAGCTGACGGTTCCTGCCAGGTATTGCGTTTGCGTGAGCTCGAGGTTGCGGCGTGCCGACTCCCAGGCCAGACGCTGCGCCGCTTCCTGATGCTGCAACTGCAAGCTGGCAACCAGGTTGTCCTCGACTTCTTGATAGGCGGTCAGAACCGACTGCCTGTAATTGGCCAAAGCGAGGTCACGCGTGGCCAGGGCTTGATCCCGGTTGGCACGGCGCAAGCCAAAATCGAATAGATTGAGTGCCATGCTCGGCCCAACCGACCAAAACTGGTTGCCTGCCGATAACCAATTGCCGATCTCGCGCGTGCGGTAACCTGCCGCCAAGGTGAAGTTGACGGTCGGAAAGAAGGCTGCTTCGGCCACGCCGATTTGTGCATTGGCGGCTTCAAAGCGGCGCTTGGCGGCTTGCAAATCGGGCCGTTGCCCCAGCAAATTGGCGGGGATGTTGGCGGGCAACTCCGGCGGTTGGAGGGGCCATTGCGCCAGGGCTGGTTCCGACAGGGGGGGCAATGCCAGGGCTGCCGGCGGCTGACCCAACAAAGCCGCGATGGCGTGTTCGAGTTGTGCACGCTGGGTTTCCATCTCGATGCGCTGAGCCCGGGCGCTTTGCCATTGGGTCTGTGCCTGTGCCACGTCGGTGCTGGCGGCCACACCCGCTTGCCAGCGGGATTGGGTCAGGGACAAGGCGCGTTGGTAGGCTTGCTCGGCACGCACCAAAGCGTCACGCTGACGCTCGGCTGTGCGCAAGGCGATGTAGGTCTGTACCAAAGTGGATTGAGCGGCGCGACGAGCCGCCGCCCAGTCGTCGCGGGTTGCCTCGAGGCTGGCCAGGGCCGAACGGGATTGCGCATCCAGGCGACCCCACAAGTCGACTTCCCAGGTCAGCGGCGCGGTCAACGAGTAACTGGTGCCCTGCAGGGCCGCCAATTGGTTGGCGCTGCGGGTCATGGCAGCATTCAGGTTCAGGCTGGGCCAGAGGCTGGCTTGAGCCGCCGATAGCGCCGCCTGAGCCTGTCGGGTCTGGGCGGCCCACACTTGCAGACTGGGACTGCCTTGTAGCAACTGGTCTTGTAATCGATTGAGATCCGGGTCTTGCAAGAGGGTCCACCAGGGCCAAGGGTCGCGCGCCTGGGTCGCTGGTTCGCTCAGGGGCTGAGCCGTGCGGTCGACCGGGGCTTGGCGAAATCGCTCGATCGTGGGGGTGCCGGGATCAGGCAATGGGGGAACCTGCGAGCATGCGGCCAGTGTCAGGGCCAGCCAAGTCAGCAGGGCTGCGAAAGAAAAACGGGTGTGCATCTTGGGCATCATGTTAACGCCCCCGCCAAGCGAGCCAGCGTTGGCGCCAGCGATCGAACGTGACGAAGACCACCGGCGTGGTATAGAGGGTGAGCCACTGACTGAGGAACAACCCCCCCAACACCGATAGACCCAGAGGCTGACGCAGTTCGGCCCCCTCGGCGCTGCCCATCGCCAGCGGCAAAGCACCGAGCATGGCGGCGAGTGTAGTCATGAAAATCGGCCTGGCCCGGCGCAGCGCCGCGCGCAAAATGGCTTGCGGCGCGCTGGCACCGGCGCGCTGATGCTGCAAGGCCAGATCGATCATGAGGATGGCGTTTTTTTTCACGATGCCGATCAGCAAAATCACGCCGATCAAGGCAATCAGGCTGAATTCGGTTCGGGTGAGCAGCAATGCCAATAAGGCGCCCACGCCAGCCGATGGCAAGGTGGACAAGATGGTGAGGGGATGCAACAGACTTTCGTACAACATGCCCAAAAGCAAGTAGAGCGTGATGAGTGCGGCCAGGATCAACCAGGGCTGTGACTCGAGGGAGCGCTGAAACGCATTGGCCGATCCTGAAAAACTTCCCCGCACACTGATCGGCATGCGCAATTCATCCAGTGCTTGCTGGACGGCTGCGGTGGCCTGTGAAAGTGAAACACCCGGCGCCAAATTGAAGCTGAATGTGTCAGAGGGCACGCCGCCATCATGACCGACGCCCAAGGCCGTGTGCTGGAGTTCGATGCGGGCAAAAGCCGACAAGGGAACCGGCTGCCCTTGTTGGTTGATGAACTGCAAACGGCGCAAGGCCTGATCGTCTTGCAAGTGGCGGGGCGCGATTTCAAGCACCACCCGGTATTGGTTGAGCGGGTTGTAAATGACGCCGATCTGCCGTTGTGCGTAGGCGTTTTGCAAGGTGGTGCTGATGTCGCGCATGGTCAAACCCAAGCGAACCACCGCTTCGCGGTCGATCACCAAGGCGGTTTGCAAGCCTCGATCCTCGAATTCGGTGCTGACGTCTTCGATCTCCTTCAGACGCATCAAAGTCTGGCGAATCCGAGGCCCCCAAGTTTTCAAGTCTTCGAGATCATCCGCTTTGAGCGTGTATTCAAATTGAGCGCTCGATGTGCGGGCGCCAAAACGCAAATCTTGTCCGGGCACCATGAACAGGCGCGCCCCGGGTTCACGGGCAAGCTGGCCGCGCAATCGGGCCACCACCTGATCGGCACTGACATCGCGCTGGTCGCGCGGCTTGAGGCTGATGGACATCCAGGCCGAGTTGCGCTGAAAACCGCCTGTGAAGCCGGTGACGTCTTGCACCGCAGGGTCGGCTCGAACGATGTCAATGAATCGATCAAGACGCTCTTGCATGATTTGAAACGAGCTGCTTTGGTCGGCCCGAATCGAGCCAAAGATTCGGCCCGTGTCTTGTTGGGGAAAAAAGCCTTTGGGGATCACCTGGTACAAATTGATGTTCAGCGCCACCACAGACAACAGAAGCAACCACAACACCCAGGGGTGACGCAAGCTCCACCCGAGGGTGCTGGCATAAAAGCGCCGCCAGCGTGACGGCTTCCGGGGAGCGCGGTCTTGCGGACGCAACAAGACGGCACACATCATGGGCGTGGTCGTGAGTGACACCGTCATCGAAATCAGGATGGCTGCACAAAGCACCACCGCAAACTCCTCGAACAAACGGCCCAGCACACCGCCCATGAGCAGAATCGGGATGAAAGCCGCGATCAGCGACAAGCTGATGATGATCACGGTGACTGCAATTTCGCGCGAGCCACGCAGTGCCGCTTGCCAGGGGGTATCGCCTTTTTCCAGCCGACGGGTGATGTTTTCCAAGACCACGATGGCATCGTCGACCACAAAGCCGGTGGCGATGGTCAGGGCCATCAGTGACAAATTATTCAGGCTGTAGCCCAATAAGTACATCACGCCAAAAGCCCCGGCCAGAGACACCGGTACCGCCACACTGGGGATCAGGGCGGCGCGCAAGCGACGCAAAAAAAGCCCAACCACCAAGATCACGAGGGCCACCGACAAGGCCAACGCTTTTTGGATCTCAAAGATCGATGCGCGCAAATTCGGGGTGCGATCGAGCACGACCTTCAAATCTACCGTGGCAGGCAAGCTGGCAGTCAGGCTGGGCAATATGTCACGCACCCGCTCGACGACTTGCAGCACGTTGGCCTCGGGCTGCTTTTGCAATAACAGGGTGATCGCAGGTTTGCCATTGGTCGCACCATAGTTGCGGATGTCCTGAACCGAGTCGAGCACTTCCGCCACATCACTCAAGCGCACCGCACGACCATCGCGATAGCGCAACACCAAGGGGGCAAAATCAGCTGCCTTGGTGGCCTTGGCATTGGACTCGATCTGCCAACTGCGCTGGCCGTCGTCGAGTTGGCCTTTAGGCCGGTTTCCGTGATGAGCCACCACGGCGGATCGCACATCTTCGAGCGACAGGCCTTGGGCCAACAGGCGATCTGGATCGAGTTCAATGCGCACCGCAGGCAATGCCCCACCCCCCAAATTCACCTGTCCTACGCCTTCGATTTGAGACAAGCGCTGCGCCAGCAAAGTCGATGCGAGGTCGTAGAGTTCGCCCCGCCCCAACACATCGGAAGTCAGAGACAAGATCAAAATCGGCTGATCAGCCGGGTTGACCTTGCGGTAGCTGGGTGGCGCGGGCATGCCACTGGGCAACATGGGCAGTGCCGCCTGGATGGCAGCGGAGACATCGCGAGCGGCGCTGTCGATGTCCCGACTGAGTTCGAACTGCAAGGTGACCCGGGTGCCACTTTGCGTGGAGAACGAAGTCATCTCGTTGACTCCGGCAATCGCCCCCAACGCTCGCTCGAGCGGGGTGGCCACGGTGGCAGCCATGGTCTCAGGGCTGGCGCCTGGCAGACTGGCATTGACTGAAATGGTCGGAAACGCCACTTGCGGCAAAGGTGCAACGGGCAACTGGAAATACGCCAGCGCTCCAGCCAAAGCCAGTCCCATGGTGAGCAACGTGGTGGCCACCGGACGGGCGATGAAGACGCCGATCAAGCCCATTGCGTTCATGGCTGAGGGTCTTGGTGCCCCAGCCAGGCAGGGCGATGCCAACGGGCAAAAAACAGGTAAATCACCGGGGTCGTGTAGAGCGTCAGCAACTGGCTGAGCGTCAGACCCGCCACCAGGGTGATGCCCAACGGTTGGCGCAACTCACTGCCCACACCCTGACTGAGCATGAGTGGCAAGGCGCCGAGCAAAGCGCACAAGGTGGTCATCACAATCGGACGAAATCGCATCCGGCAAGCCTGTTCTATGGCCTGCCTCGGCGACAACCCCGACTCGCGCTCGGCATCCAGCGCAAAGTCAATCATCATGATCGCGTTTTTCTTGACGATGCCAATCAGCAAGATGATGCCGATCACCGCCATCAGGCCGAGTTCGTGCCCTGACAACCACAGGGCCAACAAGGCACCCACCGCAGCCGAGGGCAAAGTCGACAAAATGGTCAGGGGATGGATGTAGCTTTCGTAGAGCACCCCCAGGACGATGTACATGGTGATGATGGCCGCCAGCACCAGCCACAAGGTGTGCGCCAAAGAGTCACTGAACGCCGAGGCGGCGCCGACGAAACGGGCCTCGATGCTGGCAGGCATTCCCGCTTCGCGCAACTGGGTGAGCACGTCTTGCATGGCTTGTACCGCATCGCCCAAAGCGACCCCGTCGGCCGGATTGAAATACAGATTGACGGCCGGATATTGGCTGACGTGGTTGATCTGCAAACGGGCCGGTGTCTCAACGAGGCCGGCCACCGACTCGAGACTGACCAACGCTCCAGACAGGCTTGGCACTTTCAGGCGCAATACATCGGCGGGTCCGCCACGCCGGTCGGGGTCGGCTTCGAGCACCACCCGGTACTGATTGCTCTGGGTGAAGATGGTCGAAACCAACCTTTGACCATAGGCGTTGTAGAGCGCTTGGTCGATGGCGGCCACAGAGACGCCCAAGCGCGCAGCCGCCTCGCGGTCGATGCGCAAGTAAGCTTGCAAGCCCCGGGCCTGATGATCCCCGCCCAAATCGGCGATCCGGGGATCTTCTTGCAAACGTTCGATCAGCCGATCAGCCCAGGTGGACAAAGCTTCCAGATCGGGACCGCCGAGCAAAAGACTGTAGGGAGTGCGCGCTACCCGATCATCCAGGGTGAGGTCTTGGACCGGTTGCGCATAGGCCCGGGTGCCGGGCAACTGAGCCGCCTCGTGCTCGAACTGGTTGAGCAATTCATGCAAGGGGCGATCGCGCTCGGCTTTGGGCACCAGGGCAAGCAACATGCGTCCTTGGTTCAGGGAGGGATTTTGCCCGTCTACACCGATGAAAGATGCCACCGAACGCACCTGGGGATGGCGCAGATAGGCCTGCGCGAGGTGTTGCTGGCGCTCGGCCATGGCTGCAAAACCGGTGTCGGGGGGTGCTTCGGTGATGACCATCACCGCGCCCGTGTCTTGCAAAGGAAAAAAGCCCTTGGGCACGACCCCGTAAAGACCTGCCGTGAGTGCCAATGTGGCGGCGAACACCCACAACGTCGGTCGCGGCCGGTTGAGCACCCAGGTCAGGGTGTCGGCGTAGCGATCGATCAACCGCCCAATGGCCGCCTGAATCCGGTCGGTTCCGCTCGCCGAGGCGGGCGCGTTGGAGTGGCGTAACCAGCGCGCGCACATCATGGGGGTCAGGGTAAGCGACACCAGCGCTGAAATCAGGATGGCGACCGCCAAGGTGATGGCGAATTCATGAAACAACCGCCCCACTACATCGCCCATGAAGAGCAAAGGAATCAGCACCGCTACCAATGAAAAAGTGAGCGACAAGATGGTAAAGCCCATCTGCCTGGACCCGTCGAGGGCGGCTTGCAAAGGCGGCTTGCCCTCTTCAATGTGGCGGGCGATGTTTTCAATCATCACGATGGCATCGTCCACCACAAATCCAGTGGCGATGGTCAGGGCCATGAGGGTGAGGTTGTTGATCGAAAAGTCGAGCGCGTACATCACGGCAAAAGTGCCGATCAGCGACACCGGCACCGCCACGCTGGGGATGAATGTGGCACTGGCGCTGCGCAAAAACAAAAAAATCACCATCACCACCAGAGCGACCGCCAGCACCAGTTCGATTTGCACGTCACGCACTGAGGCACGGATGGTGGTGGTGCGGTCGTGCATGACCTGCAAGTCGACAGACGCCGGCAAGGCGTCGCGCAATTGCGGCAAGATTTTTTGAATCCGATCGACGGTATCGATGACGTTTGCGCCTGGCTGGCGTTGCACCTGAATCACGATCGCCGGGTCGCGGTTGGCCCACGCCGCCAGGCGGGTGTTTTCAGGAGCCTCAGCCACATGGGCCACATCACCCAGGCGCAAAGGGGTGCCGTTGCGATAAGCCAGCACCAAATCGGCGTAATCGGACGGATGGCGCAATTGGTCGTTGGCATCGATGGCCGAAGCGCGTGCGGGGCCGTCGATGCTGCCCTTGGCCAGATTGACGTTGGCCTGGGTGACGGCGCTGCGCACGGCCTCGAGGGATACCCCTGCTGCGGCCAGACGCTCGGTGTCGACTTGAACACGCACAGCCGGTCGCTGGCCCCCGGCGATGCTGACCATGCCCACCCCATTGACCTGAGACAACCTTTGCGCAATGCGGTTTTCGACCAGGTCATGCACCCGGGTGATGGGCAAACTCGGCGAACTGACTGCCAAGGTGATGATCGGTGCGTCAGCCGGGTTGACCTTGCGGTAGGTGGGCGGCATGGGCAAGTCCGAGGGCAACAAATTGGTCGCGGCATTGATGGCGGCTTGCACTTGCTGCTCCACCACATCCAGGCGCAAGTCGAGGGCGAATCGCAGAGTGATCATGGACGCCCCGCCGCTGCTGACCGAAGTCATCTGATCCAGACCCGGCATTTGGCCGAATTGTCGCTCGAGAGGCGCGGTGATGGCCGAGGTGGTGACCTCGGGGCTGGCTCCGGGGTAGAGTGTGGTCACCTGGATGATGGGGTGATCCACCTGCGGCAGCGACGCAATCGGCAACAGGCGATACGCCAGACTTCCGATGAGCACCATGGCCAACATGATCAGGCTGGTGGCAATCGGCCGCAGAATGAACACGCGCGAGAGGTTCATGCGGAGATCCGTTCGCCGGTTTTCATTGACCCTGTTGCTGACGCCGCTCACGCATGCGCTGCAAAAATGCTTGTCGCTCTTGAGGACTCATGGCTTGCACTTTGGCGGCCACTTCGGGCGGCAAGCGATCCATCCAGGCCGGGCGTGCAGCCCCGCCCGAATCAACCGGGGCAGGTAACGGGGCGGCGGCAGACGCTGGGGCACGGGTGAGGTTGGGCTTGGAGGGCAAAGGGTCTGGCACCGCGCTGGGCAACGCCGGCTCCAGCGTGGTCACGACATCGACCCGACTGCCATCACGCAGCCGGTCGGCACCATCGGCAACCACAGCATCACCGGGTTGCAAGTCCGGTCCGGCTTCGATGGCTTGCCAATCACCATCGCCACCCAGCAAGCGCACTTTGACCAACTTCACGCGCTGGTCGGGTTGCACCTTGACCACAAAAGTACCCAGGGCACCGCGCTGAATGGTTTGCTGCGGCACCGACAATCTTTGGGGTAACACATCAAGGTGCAAGCGCACTTGAGCGAATTGATTGGGAAACAGATGGCCCTCCCGGTTGTCGAGCAAGGCCTTGAGTTTGAGCGTGCCCGTGCTGGGATCGATGGCGTTGTCGGTGGCAGCCAGTTCCCCCTGGGCCAGAGGCTTGAAATCACGATCAAATGCTTGCACCGTCAACCGAGTGCCGGCCTGCAGCTTGCGTTGCAAAGTGGGTACATGGACATCGGGCACGGCAAAGACCACGGCCATGGGTTGGGTCTGGGTGATGGTCACCAGGCCAGCGCTGTCACTCGCTCTGACCAAACTGCCCAATTCGACTTGTTTGAGACCCAGCCGGCCGCTGATGGGGGCGGTCACACGGGTGTGCGAGAGTTGCAACTGAGCCTGATCCACCAAAGCCTGGTTGGTGGCCACCGTGCCTTCGAGTTGTTTGACCAGGGCTTGCTGGGTTTCGACCTGCTGTCGGGCGATGGCGTCTTGGTCCAACAAGCCTTGATAGCGTTGCAGATCCAACTGCGCATTGCGCAAATTGGCTTGGTCGCGGGCCAGCTGACCTCTGGCTTGTTGCAGCGACAATTCGTAGGGGCGTGGATCGAGCTGTGCCAACACGGCACCGGCTTGAACCATCTGTCCCTCGGTGAATCGAATGGCCTGCAACTCGCCGTCGACTTTGGCCCGCACCACGGCGGTGTTCAGGGCTGCGACACTGCCCAATGCCGAGACGCTGACCCGAATGTCTAACAGCCGGGCTTTGGCCACACTGACCGGTGTGCCGCGGGTGGCCGCACCGGGCCCCGCGGGCGAACCGCCGCTGCGAGGCATGCCGGCAGCGGCACCACTGGCGGGCGGATCCTCTTTGGGTTGAAGCCAACGGTCGCGCGCAGTCGGGTACCACCAGATCGATGCCACGATCAGCGCCACCCAAAAGACCCACCAAAAAGGCGAGGACTGAGGCTTGCGAGGGGTGGACTCGGGACTCACCATTGGCCGGTCTCCATGTGGATGGCCACTTCACAATCGTCGAAGATTTCCAGCTTGGCGATGCGTACCCGCACCCCCAGCACGCCGGGCAGTTGCATCAGACGGTGCGCAAGCTTCCCGATCAGGGTCTCGAGCAGGTTGACGTGCCGGTCGGTGCATTCGGCGATGATGATGGCGCGCACCTTGCGGTAATCGAGCACATGCCCAATGTCATCGTCGGACGGCAGCAATGGCTGGGTGCCCAGGTTGAGCTCGGCGTCGACCTGGATCGGCTGCGGTGCATTTTTTTCATGGTCCAAAATGCCCAGGTTGGCGTTAAAACGCAAACCGGTCAGACTGAGGGTTTGATTGCCTTTGGCTGCCATGGCTCATGCTTTCATGCGAAAGGTCTGCACCCCCACCGCCTCGCAGTCGGGGTAGACATCGGGCTTGCGGGTGGAGACTTGGACGGCTCGAACCGCAGGGTGCTGCAAAATCTCATACAGCACATCATCACACAAAGTCTCTTGCAGCATGATGTGCCCGCGTGCCACGCGCCGGTGCACCACATCCCGGACAAAGTCATAGTCCACCACTTCGGCGATGTCGTCGGCACTGGGGGTGTGCTGAGCCAGGTCAACATAGACATCAATATCCAGAATCAGCCGCTGGGGGGCCTGTTGCTCGAAATCATGAATGCCGATGCGGGCTTGCACGGTGAGGCCACGCAAAAACATTTGGCGGCAGTGTCTCAGGGTGGGGTCGTGCGGGTTCATGGGGCGTGTTGCTTGAGGGTTTCGACAGGGATGTTCATGACGTCTCGCGCCATCGGCACCAAATGCTGGCCGTTGTCAACCGGCAGACTGGCACCGCTGATGCCCGGGTTTTGCGCCAAAAAAAGCACCGATTGCGCCACCCGGGCCGGATCAATGGGTTGACGCAACAAATTGACGCGCCCGGCAGCCTCGAAGTTTTCCGGGCTCTGAGGCCCACTGACATAGAGCAGGCCCGGCGCAACCGCATTGACCCGGACAACGGGGGCCAGGGCTTGCGCCTGCAAAGCCACCGCCTGGTGCAAGGCCAACTTGCTCAAGGTGTATGAAAAATAATCGGGGTTGAGGTTGAATACTTTCTGATCGAGAATGTGGATCAGGCTGGCCTGAGCCGAGCCGCCGCCGGCGTGCAGTTGAGCCATCCATTGCCCCATCCGCATGGGGGCCATGAGATTCACCTGCCATTGGGCCAAGGCCTGAGCGTCGTCAAAAGCGGTTGCGGTGTCGGGTAAAAAAAGCGAGGCGTTGTTGACCACGCAACGCAGATCGGCACCCAGATCGGCCTGCAAGGTCGCACACATCGATCGGATTTGACTGGGATCTGCCAAATCGGCCTGCACCACACAAGACTCAACCCCGAAATCGAGACACTCCTGGGCCACGGATTGGGCGGCTTGGGCTGAACGGCGATGGTGCACCGCCACGGACCAGCCGGCCTTGGCAAACGCCAGGCAGATTTCGCGCCCCAGCCGGTGCGCCCCACCACTGACCCAGACCCAGTTGGACATGTTGTTTTCAGCCTTAAAAATAGGATTGTGCTTGATTTGGAATAATGGGGTGATGCATGTGCACTCTGCCCTGACCCGCTTGATCCAGCACCAGATGTCCGCCACCGGGGGTTGGTTGGGGTTTGACCGCTTCATGGCCCTGGCCTTGTATGCCCCCGGGAGCGGGTACTACAGCGGCCCCTTGCCCAAGCTGGGCCGAATGCCCGACTCGGGCAGCGACTTTGTCACCGCCCCCGAAATGTCTGTCTGGTTCGGTCGCGCGTTGGCCCGATCGGTGCAGGAAGCACTGAATCAGACTCAAACCAGCGAAGTGTGGGAGTTTGGTGCCGGTTCGGGGGCACTGGCGCTGCAATTGATCGAGGCACTGGGTGAAAACTTGACCCGTTACCACATCGTTGACTTGTCGGGTGAATTGCGCCAGCGACAGCAAGACACCCTGAAAGCCCACTCCGGGCGAGTGCAGTGGCACGACGAATTACCCCGGCGCTTTGCCGGCGTGGTGGTGGGTAACGAACTGCTCGACGCCATGCCGGTGCAGTTGCTGGTGCGCCAGGCGGGCAGCTGGCATGAGCGGGGCGTGGTGGCCCAAAATGACCCGCAGCGCCCCTGGGCTTGGTCAGACCGTCCGACCGATTTGCGACCGCCAGTGCCGATCGACGGAGAGCACGATTACCTGACCGAAATCCACCCTCAGGCCGAAGCCTTTGTGCGCACGCTGGCCGAACGGCTCGAGCGCGGTGCGGCTTTTTTGATCGACTATGGTTTTCCGGAACGCGAGTACTACCACCCGCAACGCCACATGGGCACCCTGATGTGCCATCAAGGCCACCTGAGCGACTCTGATCCCCTGGTGGCGGTGGGAGCCAAAGACATCACGGCCCATGTCAATTTCACGGGGGTGGCTTTGGCCGGGCAGGAGGCGGGGTTGTCGGTGTTGGGTTACACCAGCCAGGCACGGTTTTTGATCAACTCGGGTCTGGTCGAATTGCTCGAAGAAGCCAGCCTGCCCGAGCGGGCCATGGCACAAAAACTGCTCACCGAGCACGAGATGGGCGAGTTATTCAAAGTGCTGGCCTTGGGTGTTGGCGCCCCCTGGGAGCCATTGGGTTTTACCCAGGGCGACCGCACCCACACCCTTTAGGCCCGGACATGATCCGCTGGCTCATCGTCGTCTTCATCGCCTTGTTGTTGATCAACAGCCTTGCGCCCTGGTTGCAAAAACTGGGTTTTGGGCGTCTGCCCGGTGACTTTCGCTTCCGGCTGTTTGGACGCGAATGGTTCATCCCGTTGACGAGCACCCTGTTGCTCAGCGGCCTGTGTGCGTTGATCGCCAAATTCGTCTGAGGTCTGCACCTCCCGGTGGGCGGTGCGACAATAGGCACCATGACCGTTTTGCATGAAACCGCCCTGATTGCGCCCAAAATCGAGCGCGAGACTCACAAACTTGAAAAGCGCCTGTGTCGTCAGGTCGGGCAAGCCATCGTCGATTACCACATGATCGAAGCGGGCGACCGGGTCATGGTCTGCCTGTCGGGTGGCAAAGACAGTTACGGCATGCTCGATATTTTGCTGAAAATGCAAGCGCGTGCGCCGATCGAATTCGATCTGATCGCCGTGAATCTGGATCAAAAACAACCCGGTTTTCCGGCCGAAGTTTTGCCCAACTACCTGACATCGATCGGCGTGCCTTTTCACATCGAAAACCAGGACACGTACTCCATCGTCAAGGACAAAATCCCCGAGGGAAAAACCATGTGCAGCCTGTGCAGCCGCTTGCGCCGGGGCATTTTGTATCGGGTGGCGCGTGAATTGGGAGCCACCAAGATCGCCCTGGGACACCATCGCGACGACATTTTGCAAACCTTTTTCCTGAACATGTTTTTTGGCGGCAAGCTCAAATCCATGCCACCCAAACTCGTCAGCGACGACGGCCAGCATGTGGTGATCCGCCCGATGGCCTATGTGGCCGAGCGTGACCTGATCCGCTGGGCCGAGCACCGGCAGTTTCCGATCATTCCCTGCACCTTGTGCGGGAGCCAGGAAAATTTGCAACGCAAACAAGTCGGGCAGATGCTGCGCGAATGGGAGAAGAAAAACCCGGGTCGACTCGACAACATGTTCCATGCTTTGCAAAACACGGTGCCCTCTCACCTGCTTGACCCGGCTTTGTTTGACTTCAAAAATGTGAAGGCCACAGGCACCGCCTTTGCGGGCGGTGACGTGGCCTTTGATGCCGAAGAATACGCCACGCCCACCGTGGGCGGGCTGGCGATCCGTTGAATCAGCCCTTTTTGTAAGCGATCACGCGCTGGGTCTGTACCCCCAGCCCCTCGATGCCCACGGTCATGACATCGCCGGCTTTGAGGAACACCGGCGCAGGCTTGCCATTTTTCTTGATGCCCAGGCCAACGCCGGGCGGGGTTCCGGTGGTGATCACATCGCCCGGCATCAGGGTCATGAACTGGCTGCAATAGCTGACCAGTTTTTCGACGCCAAAAATCATGGTCTTGGTGTTGCCGTCTTGCATGCGCTGGCCATTGACGTCGAGCCACATGGCCAATTTATGCGGATTGGTGATCTCGTCTTTGGTGACCAGCCAGGGTCCAATCGGACCGAAGGTGGGGCAACCCTTGCCCTTGTCCCAGGTGCCGCCTCGCTCGAGTTGGTACTCGCGCTCGGATACATCATTGACGACACAGTAGCCGGCCACGTGATCCAGGGCGTCTTTTTGCGACACATAACTGGCTTTTTTGCCAATCACAATGCCCAACTCAACTTCCCAATCGCCCTTTTTGGAGCCCTTGGGCAACATCACGTCGTCATCGGGACCCTGGATGCATGAGTTGGCCTTGAGGAACACCACCGGTTCCTTGGGAATGGGCATGCCGGCCTCTTTGGCGTGGTCGACGTAGTTCAGGCCGATGGCGATGAACTGGGGCACAAAACTGACCGGGCAGCCCATGCGCTGCTTGCCTTTGACCAGGGGCAGTTTGTCGGTCTTGAGCTTGGCCAGTTTTTTCAGGGTCTTGTCATCGAGTGTGTCGGGACCGATGTCTGACACGACCGCGCTGAGGTCGCGCAGTTTGCCGTCGGCGTCGATCAGGCCGGGTTTTTCTTGGCCGGGTTTGCCATAGCGTACAAGTTTCATGGGTTCTCCTGTGGTTTGAGGCCGAGATTATCCATGAGGCGCACCTTTGGTGCTGTCTGGGTGTCATCTGCGCATTGGCGATCATCCCAAGACCTCATGGATCATCCCGGTTGATTCAATCAATAAGTGGCGCGTCCACCCGAGAGGTCAAAAACCGCCCCGGTGGTGAACGAGCAGTCTTCGGTGCACAACCAGACCACCATGGCGGCGATTTCTTCAGGGGTGCCAAAGCGTCCCATGGGAATCTTGCTGAGCATGAACTGGATGTGCTGTTCCGACATTTGATCAAAGATGGCCGTCTTCACGGCCGCCGGTGTCACACAGTTGACCTTGATGTCCTGATCGGCAAGTTCTTTGCCAAGCGACTTGGTCAATCCGATCACGGCGGCTTTGCTGGTGCTGTAGGCGCTGGCGTTGGGGTTGCCTTCTTTGCCTGCGACCGAGGCGATGTTGACAATCCGACCATATCCACGCTGACGCATGTGAGGCACCATTTCGCGGCAACCGAAAAAGACGCCATTGATGTTGACCTGCATGACCTGTTGCCAGTCTTGGACCCCATAGTCCCACAACTTCTGGTTGGGGCCACTGATGCCGGCGCAATTGACCAAGGCATCCACCGGGGCGATGGCCACGGTTTGTGCAGTGGCCTGCACCACAGCCGGATGTTGCGAGACATCGACGGCCATGCACGCCACCTGGGCACCGGGCTGAGCCTGTTTCAGCCGCTCAGCCGCACTGCCCAGCCCCCCGATGTCGCGATCCCACAAAGTGACGCGTGCCCCCGAGGCCAGCAGGCGTTGGGCAATGGCAAAACCCAGTCCGGTGGCTGCACCAGTGACCACCGCATGGCGGTCGTTCATATCGAGTTGGTTCATACGGGATCCTGAAAACTGAAGATCGTGGCCAATTGAATCATGTGATTCGCCATGATAGGGCAAGATATGATGAACAGAGATGACCTCTCATGAACCGTCCTTTGAATCGCTCTGACCATGTCTCATCTGTTCCAAGCCACTGAACTTGAAAACCACCTCGCTCGCCTGTTTGAAGCCGCTGGCAGCCACAGCGCCGAAGCCCGGGCAGTGGCAGCCAATCTGGTGCAAGCCAACCTCAGCGGCCATGACTCTCATGGTGTCGGCATGGCGCCTCGTTATATCGATGCCATTTTGGAACAGGGGTTGATGCCCAACAGCTCGATACGCATCCACACCGACCACGGCATGTTGCTGGGACTCGACGGCCAAAAAGGCTATGGTCAAGTGGTCGGCACTCAGGCGATGGAACTGGCCTTTGAACGGGTGCGGCAATATGGCGCCTGCATTTTTTCACTCGCTCATGCGCATCATCTGGGTCGCATCGGACACTTTGCCGAGATGGCGGTGGCGCAGGGTTGGATTTCCATCCATTTTGTCAATGTGCGCTCACGCCCGGTCGTGGCGGCCTGGCAAGGAGGTGACGGACGCTATGGCACCAACCCGTGCTGCATCGGTATCCCTCTGGGGCTCGGGGCAGCGCAACGCGAACCCTTTGTGCTGGACTTCGCCACCAGCCGTGTGGCTCAAGGCAAGATGCGGGTTGCGCACAACCAGGGCAAGAGCGTGGAACCCGGCACCCTGATCGACGAACACGGCCACCCCACCACCCGGCCCGGGGTGGTGGTGGTGCCGCAAAGCAACGGTCGATACGGCGCCCTGATGCCGTTTGGCGAGCACAAAGGCTTTGGCCTTGCCGTGGCTTGCGAATTGCTGGGAGGCGCGCTGAGCGGAGGCGGCACTTGGCATCAAGAGGCTGATCAACGCCGCTCTGTTTATAACGGGATGCTGGGCATCGTGATCGATCCACTGGCGCTGGGTGCCGCTGAATCCTTCAGTGCCGAAGCGTTGGCATTTGCCGATTGGTTACAGCTCAGCCCAGACGCCCCGGGAACCGATGGTGTCAAGTTGGCCGGAGATCCCGAGCGGGCTGCGCGAGCCTTGCGACAGCGCAACGGCATTGAAGTCGATGACAACACGTGGGCCGAGATATTGGCCGCCGGTGAAAAAGTGAAAATGCGCTGAGGCCCGCAGACCTGGCCCTCTCCTGCACGGAGAGGGGGAGATCCTGCGGCGAGGCTCAGGACACCAAAGCCAATGCGTGGTCGAGCGACTCGGAGGGGCTTTTCTTGAAACCCGAGCGGCAATAACGGTGCAAACGCCCGATCACCAGTGACGTCAACA
>JACCDX011524750.1_pt1 | contig 18763 bp, 18 predicted proteins | sample 7449681 | NCBI WGS metagenome assembly JACCDX01 (sample SAMN15323450, study PRJNA562643) | freshwater metagenome | isolation source: river surface water | place: USA:Blue River Watershed | collected 2017-08-18
ATCCAGATTTTAGAATTTGTTGCCCAGAAGCTTGGAAATTTAGTGAATTAAATTATGTAGAAGAAAATAGTGATGATGATGAAGGTTATGAAATGATGTATAATAAAAAAAATAAACCTAAAATGACTGTAAAGAAACTTTACTAAAAATCATATAATGTCTAAAGCAAATATATTTTAAAAAAAAATATTATCGTAAATAAAATATAAACTAAAAAATGATTTTTTTATATAAATATTTATAAATAGAGTATAAAATAAATATAAAATATATTTATTTTAAGTAAAAATGGGTCAATATTGGCAGATTTTTAATATTACACAAGGTAAAGTTATACCTATACACGATGGTTCAAAATATTCTGAAAAAAGTATTTCAATTGATGTTTTAATTACATTACTTCAAAATGAGTGTCAAAACAATAAAATTGTTATGATTGGCGACTATGATGATACTGAGATTAGTAAAGAATTTACGAAGGAATTTTTAGATTTATATAGATTTGTCTCAAAAGAAACGAATTTATATAATCTTGATTCCGAAAAAATATTACCATATTGTGCGTATGAATCATTATTTTTATCATCATCCTCATATTTACATATTGGCGGATATTCAGAAATATTTAATATACATCGTAAAATATTATCTTTGAAAAATAATACCAAAATAAATAACAATACTATATTATTTATGATAAATAAATATAATCATAGTGATAATATAATTGAATATAAACCTATTCAAACTGAAGATGAATATGCTTTTATTGATCATACAAAAAAAGAATATGTACTTTTTAATAAGGTATTCTTTCATGGTTTTTATGATATTCGTACTAAAAATCCGCTTACTATGACACTTATTCAATATAATCATCTTGTACAAGATATTGTACTTGGTTTGATTACTAATAATAGTGAATTTAAAGATAAATTAAAATGGCACGGGCGTTTTGCAGGACATAAACTTTCATTTGGAAAAATAGAACAATTTGCACAACATACTGATTTTTCAGAATATACAAATATTTCAGAACTATTTATTGGCGAAACTGTTGATAAAAATTCGATTTATCGTGATACTTCAAATATTCTTTATACACAAGACCCATTAGCTGATTTAGATATATCTGATTATGAAGATGAATAATAATTTTTTAACTAAATAAAAAAATGAATAATATTATAAAAAAATGATTTAATAAAAAAGAAATATAAAAAGAATATTATAAAAGTATAATATATTTAAAAAATGTGCTCTATTTATTTTTTCTCGATTTTTCCAATATCATATATTGCTGTAAAAAGTGTATTAAATAATATTAACAAAAATAATGATCGTAAAGCACAAGAAATAATATTAAATAAACTATATATGCAACATTTAGAATGTTTACATATAAAAAGATTTAATATCAAAGAAGAGTATAAATATGATTTTAATGCAATATTAAATAATAAAGATATAAATGAATTAGAAAATTGTAAAAATAGCTACTTTAATTTTATGATAGCATATCGTAAATATAAAAATAATATTTTTTAATTTTTTACGTTAAAGTATAAAAAAAATTGATTGATTAAAAAATATGGAATTACTTCTCTTATATAATGAATAGGCCATTAGTGTAGTGGTTATCACACGCGTCTTATAAGCGCGTAACACGAGTTCGATCCTCGTATGGCCTACCATCATAAATAATAAAAATAGATAAATTATAAATTGAAATTATAAATTCAAATATAAATTTTTATATAAAATGATTATATAAAAATAATATATATAAAATAAGTAGTACAATGTTAAGTAGTAATGTGTATATAAAATCAAATATTATTCAATATGTCTTTATATTATTTTTAATATGTGGAACGATTATAAAAAGAAATCATAAATTAAATGTTGTAAAAAAATATGATGATGTATATCGTATTATGAATAATCATTATGAAATAAGTAATTTTGTAAAAGATGTAATAAAAAGATGTGGTATTCATCATTATCATATTTCTCATAAATATGAATATAAAAATAAAATAAATACATATATTTTTAAAAAATATGAATATATTTACTTTTTTAGGAGTAAAAATTTATTAGTATATTTTTTTAAAAAATATGGTAATCAAGAAAATAATCATAAAATATATTTTGAGGGTGTAAATGAATTAGGTGATTTGCAATATTTATCTTTTCCACATAAATGGTTTGATGAATATACATTAAAATCAGTTCGTAAAAATTTATCAGAACGCGGATTTTTATTTCAAATCAAAGAAAATAAAGTATATCGGATTAAAAAAGAATTACATTCTATTTTTGATTCTTTTTCTTATTTAAATCATCTTTATTACTTAAAAGATGTGTATCAAGTGTTAAATTTAACAAAAGAAGAGTATTATAATATTGAAATTGAAGGATATAGTATGGGTGGTGTATTAAGTCAAGTTTTTATTTATATATTACTTTCAAATCAATATATTCAAAAATATAAATTAAAAATAAATTTATATATTATTGAATCGTGGTGGGGTGGTAATAAAGATTTTTATGAATATTTATCTTCTTATGTAAAAATATATAATGTCATGTGTTTAGGGTCTATTTTATATTATTATAACTTATTTTTTCAAAATTATTTTAAAATTAAAAAATATGTTACTTTACCTATTCAACCATTATCTTATTTAAAATTACCATTTCCATTTGGTATTACAGAATATTTTGGGGATCATCATTATATTTCGCGTTTTTTACAACATGTTAAAAAATAATCATAAATCATAAATAAAAAATTAAAAAATATATATTTTAATTATAGTAAAATATAAAAATATATTTAATATATATTTATTCAAATGATAAAAAAAGTAATAAAAGTTAAAAAAATAAAAAAAGTTAAAAAATTTAATGTTACTAATCAATCAAGATTAAAATCAAAAAATATTTTACAAAAAAAGTTTAATAATGAAATATCTAATCTTTCTGATTATACATGGGGTTTAGGTATTGAACACGAAATGCATTTATTCCACGAACCCAAAAATAGCGAAAGTGCTTCTATACAAGATGTTACATTATTTGATGGTGAAAGTGCTATGAAACGCGTTATGAAAGCTTATAAAGAAGGAACTCTTCAAATGAGTGATGAAGAATATAAATTTATGAAATCAGTTCCTTTTGAATCAACTGGTCGTTTATGTAATGGACAATGGGTTATTAAAAAAGTACCTTTTAATATGCCTGAATTTATTACTTGGGAACCTTTTTGTAATATTCGTCATCAAAATACTATTAATGAATACGTTAGTAAAGTAAATCAAGGTCGCAAAACTTTTATAAATATTATTTCTCGTGAACCACTTACTAAAGAAATTATAAAAAAAAATGGTGATTTAATTCAATATCCTACCGGTATGACCCGTTATTTAAAGTGTCCTAAAAATGGAAGCACTCCAAATTATACTTTTTTAAAGAAAAAAGGTAGTAAAGATGAAATAATTCGTCCTGAATATGTTGGTTCATATCACGTTACTATTACATTACCACATACTGAAAACACTTTACAAAAAGAATTTATTAGCATGCACCAAAATTATGCGTCTCAACTTCAATGGTTAGAACCATTAATGCTTACTTCTTATTTTTCTCAAGACCAATATGCTTGTGGTTCTAAAGAAGAACGCGTTCGCGGAAGTTTCCGTGTAATGATTATTGGTTGGGGCAATTTTGCTGGAAGTGATGTACGACTTTTTTCAGAAGGTATTGGTCGCTATGCTAAAAGCCCAATTTATTGGCGCAAAGGTTTAAAATTATATGAACATGAAAAGATTGCACCATGTATTCCACCATCACCATCAGCAATTGCAGAAGGTGCAACTACAACATTATCATCTAATTTCCGTACTTTTGGTAGTACAGACCCATTACGTCCGGAGCATCGTCAATCAGGTGTTGGAATGACAAAACCAAATGGTATTGAATTTAGAATATTTGACCATTTTCAAGATGAATTATATATAGAATCATTAGTACATTTATTAGGAATAGTTGCTGAAAATTCTCGTGTTACAAAGTGTAATAAATATGTTTATAAAAATAAATATTGGATTGATGCTATGCATCAAATTATGAAATATGGTTATAAGGCACAAGTAAGTCGTGGTTATGTAAATTTATTAAGTAAAATGCTTGGAATTAAGATTATGACAAAATCATTAAATGCATATGATTTATTTGAAGATGTAGTTTTACAATTATACAAAAAAAATTATTATGGAAGTTGGAATAAAATATTTAATCATAATATTATATTACAAGAATTAACAAATAAAAAACAAAGTATTGGTGTTCAAATTCCACAACTTAATAAAATTTCATATATTTTAAGTTTATGTATGAAGTTAAATAGAAAACCATTATTATTAAAATCTTTTAATAATTTGTCATCATTTATCAATAAACATTTAAATAAATCAATTTATTATAAAACTTTTCAACAATATGTTAAAAAATATATGGGAAGCGTTTGGGTTAAAGAAGCAGATGATATATTATATTTTTATGGTTCAAAAGCAAATTTAGTTAAAAATGATAATGGGATTATTCAATCATTTACATTAATTGAAGAATTAGTTATTTATAAAAATATGAATAAAGAGATTTTATCTATTTATTCTGAAGATATGAACAATAAATATTATATTCACAGTTTACTCCATTTTGTTAAACCAAATTAAGATTTATTTTTTTGAATAATAAGTACCCAATTACAATGATTTTCTTCTATACTTACTATACTTATTTTATCCATATATGGTATAAAATAAGATAACAGTTCATCTTTTGAAAAAATATGATAATATCGGTCGTAATATATAACATTTGATTGTTGATTTATACCTTTAATACCAAAATTTTCTCTATAAGACCATGGTACTAAATAATCATTAGGTTTTGTTCCAAAAGGTTTCCACTTTTTAAAGCGTTTTTCATTTTGATTTGTACTCCAAACAGTTATCATACCGTTTCCTCCTACTTTTAATATTCGTATTATTTCTTCAATAACACGAAATCGTTCATCTTCTTCATAAATATGATGAAATACAGCAATAGATATAAAATTATCTACATATTCATTTAATACAGGAATATTTTGAATATTCCCATTTAAATAAATTACATGTTTTTCATTTTTGTATAGTTCTTGAGCACAATTTAATAATGTATCACAATTATCCATTGCAATATATTGAATATCACGACGTGTATCAATATATTTACCATTTCCACATCCTAAATCAATAAATAATGAATTCGGATTTAAAGAATGAATAAAATTGCTTACGTAAGACCATTTATCACCATTTCGTGTTGCACTAAAATGCACACCAATTTGTTCATAAACATCTTTTACATATGTTGTTTCAATATCATTCATTTTTATATATATTTTATATTTCTTTTTTATGATTTATATATTTATGATTATTTAATTCATTTTTTTTATGACTGTGGTCTAAGAACCTTTTTTTTTTATAGATATCAGATTGTACTAGATAACTGTTCTTTCCTGATTTTCAGGACTCAATCGTGTTCATTGACTATTACTCAATCCCAGTCGGCACTTGTTGTGTCGAGGGGAGAAGTAATCTGATTGCCAATTCTTCCTGATTTTCAGCACTCAACTGGGTCATTGTGCTATTAGTTCATCCCAGTCGGTACTGTTGTACCGAGGGGAGAATACCTTTCATGTTGTATACACCAGAGGTCAGGAAGGATAATTTAGGCATTCGCATTTTCATTCAAACTTTCGTTCGCACTTTCGCGTAATTCTTTTTATAGCGGTTAATTTCCACCAGTCAGGTTCAAAGCTCAGCAACACATATCATCAATATGACTTTGTGTGCTTCATTGCTCATCCCCAATCTATATTATAATAAATAAATTTGTAGATAAACTTAACTATCATTTTTTTTTATTTTTTAATATTCTTGATATAAACAACCACCATAATCCATATGGGCTAATTGATTAAGTTGAAATGTCGGAAAACATCCTTTACAACATTGTTGAATTTTAACAAATTCTATGCCATCGTCTTCTAAAGTAAGGTTACGATAATCTTTTTGAATATATATTTTAGGTACATCTTCATTTTCAGTTAAATCAATAATAATTGTATTTGGATAAATAATTGTATTTGGATAAATATTTTTATTTACGTTATTATTTTCCATATTTATTAAATAATGATTATTTTAGTAAAATTTATACTATTTTAAATCTTTATCTTTATTAAATCTTATTAAATCATTTTTTATTATTTATGCTGTTCTTGATCCTAACCACGGATCTTCTTTTCCAAACATATCACTCATACCCGAGATTGCCATAATAGGTGTATGTACCTGTTGTTCTTCATTAAATGATTTAGGAACATATCTATATTCAATACGTGGTGGAGGACATTGCATATTACTCTTTACGTAACCTACACCAATCATGATTAGACCAATTATTAATAATACTAATATTAAAGATTTCATTATAAATAACTAATATATACTATAATATGATAATAAAATATTAACGTAAATAATATTTAAAAAAAAAATGATTTTTTAATTATATTTATTATTTTTATAAAAAAATATAATTATTAAATAGATTATTCTTTAAAAATAAAAGATGAATCTTAATGTACCTCAAGATTGGACACCAGTTGTTCTTAGTGGTAAAAAACCAATGGTTAAACAAAATAATGTTGGAGTAAAGTATAATATTGAAGAACGTAAAAGTGATGAAGCTAAAAGTGCTGCTGCTAAAATGTATGCACTTGAAAATGCTGAAACTGTTACTATTCAAACTATTCCACTTTCTATTTCTCAAGAAATTAGTAAAGCCCGAATGGCTATGAAACTTACTCAAAAAGAACTTGCTCAAAAAATTAATGTTCAACCAGCAGTGATTACAAGCTATGAAAATGGAAAAGCTATTCCTGATAATCAAGTTCTTCAAAAAATTGCTAAAGCACTAAATACAAAGTTTAGCAAGATTCCTAAAAAATCAGATTAAAATAAATATGATTGAACTTTTACTTACAATAGTATAAAATATTATACTATTATAAAAATATTATAAATTAAACTAAATTATTCTAACGAATGTATAAATTATTCTAACGAATGTATAAATTATTCTAACGAATGTATAAATTATTCTAACGAATGTATAAATTATTCTAACGAATGTATACTAAAATCATAATTATTTAATAATTTATGGTATATTATATATTTATATTCAGCTGTAGATAATTTAATACATTGAATATTTTTTGATTCACAAAATTCACATTTTTTTATTTTACCTCTATGATTTGGAATAACTTCGTACAAACATTGGTCATGTAAATTCATATTACAATCTATACAATAATAAAATATTGGATTATAATTATCAGCATCTTTATAATTATTTATTTTATTTAAAAAAAATGAATTACAATAAAAACATTTACATTTAAAATTATTTAATTTTTTAATTTTTTCATCTATATTTATTAAATATTCTTTTTTATAATTTATATATTTTTTCATATTATTTTGAATATATTCATTATTTTTACAATAATTTATAAAATTATCATTATGAATATGTAATATAATACCATCATATAAATCAATATTTAGTTTGTTTAAAAATATAAATATTTTTTCAAAAAAATCCATATCATTATTTTTAATACAATCATCACATAATTTTATAATAATTTTTGAAGATAATTCATTTTTATCTAATAATGTTTTTAATACATATAATAATAAATCTTTATTTGTTTCATACATTATTTCAATAAATGTATTTTTAGTATCAATATTTACATCAATATTGGTAAATATATAATTATTTGATATGATATTATTTATATAAGTATTTATTAATATTTTTTCATTTGCATCTATATTTTTTTCTTTATATTTTGATAAAGTTATAGTTAATAATTTAATATGTGATTCATCATTTAATAAATTAAATAAAAATGGATGAATAATTAACTGTTGAATACCAATAAAATATTCTTTATAATTATCAAATTTATTTGGTTTTGATTTTATATTATCTAAAAATTTATTTATATAATCCATATCATTTTGTAATATATAATTTATAATATTTTCTATATACCTATTCTTTTTATGATTTTTATATAAATTCAATATTTCACCTGTTTTTTCTGTTAAATACGATATAAAATATTTATTTTTATCTTTTGTATTTATTTGTTCATAAATATAAACACCATCTTTATAATCAATATAAACTGATAAATAAATTAGTATATCAAATTTATTTTTATAATTGTTTTTATGAAAATTATATTTGTCATATCCAATTAAATCTAAATATCCAAATATAACATTTATATCTTTATATATATGAATTATATTTTTTATTTCATCATTTGTACAAAAATTACATATTTCTTCTTTTGTAAAATAAGATAATATGATTTTAAAATAAGATAATATATTTAACTTTTTTGATATATTATGATTTATATTAAATATCATTTTTTTTAATTGATATTTAGATTTATGATAATCCATATTTATTAAAGAATTATTTTGGTATTTTTTAATAATTTCAAAATATTTTGCTAAAATATATTCATAATTTTCAATTTGGTTATTATTTACTGTATAAACAATAATATCTACCATATTATTTACTAATTTAATAATTTCAATCATAAAATTTTTTTTTAAAATATAATTTATTATGATATCTAAGTATTCAATTTTATTTGAAAAAATATATATAATAGATAATATATAAAAATTAGATGTAAATGTATTACCAATATTATTTGCATTTATATCTTTTAATAATTGATTTAAGTTTTGATTTAAATCAACTTTATTTTCTACATCTTCTAACAAATTATCATTCTTTAATGATATAATTATTTTATAAATATGAAAATAAAATTTAATATTACTAAAAATATTACTAAAAATATTATGATTTTTATGAGTAGAATTTTTATTTATAAATCCATTTGTACTTTCAACTACATTTTCAAAATAATCTTTTAACATACTTTTATAAATATTTATTTTGTTATTTTGTAATACGTATATAAATAATGTATTTTCAATATAATGATTTATAAAATCATCATAATTTTTAAATAAACTAAAATAAATATTTTGATAATATGTTTTAAAATTTTCTTTATATTCTAAACTTATTCTCAGATCAATTATATTTATAATATTATTTATATTTATTTCTTCAATATTTTTACTATCGTTATAATTAATTATAGTACTTATTTCATTACAAATAATAGAATAAATATATAAAAATATTTCACAACTATTTTTTATATCTTTATTCATTCTTATTAAAAATATATAAAATATAAATTTTATATTTTATATATTTAATCATTACTTTTCTTTTATATTCATTTTTTTATAAAAAAATATAAAAAAATGATTTAAAAAATATATCCTTATTTTTAAGCTTACATTTACTAAAAAACAAAATTGCTTTTAAAATAAATAATTAAAAAAATAAATTATTAAAAATGGAATATATTGGTTATCATTGCGATGTTTCTAAAAAAATGTTTTGGTCTTCATTTGAAATTGGAAATAAAGAAAATATTAAAGTTTTTCAAGTGTTTACCAAAAATCCTCGTCAATTTAAAATTGAATATTTAAATGAATCTATTTGCGAAAAAACAAAAAATGTAATTATTCAATATCATTATAAAATTTTTTCTCACGCGTCTTATCTTTTAAATATGGCAAATCCTGATAAATGGGATGAAAAAGTTGAAAATGGATTTTGTGAATTAGTTAATATTTATAAAATGGGTGGTATTGGAACCGTTTTTCATGTTGGTAAGCGTCTTAAATTATCTGTTGAAACTGGACTTGATTATATGGAACAATATATTATAGAAGTACTTACTAAAATGTATAATGCTTATCCCCAACATAATATATTTTATATTATTGAAACAAGTTGTGGTGCTGGTAGTGAATTACTTCATAAAATTGAAGATTTAGGAGCTTTTTATAAACGCTTTATTGGAGAAAAATATAAAGAAAATCCTGCAATCTATGGTCGTGTTAAATTATGTATTGATACAGCACATATTTTTGCAGCTGGTTGGAAAATTGGTTCTAAAGAAGGGGTTGACGAAACTTGTGCTTTAATTGAAACTCATTTAGGTTGGGAGCATGTTGCATGTATTCATTTAAATGATAGTGCTAAACTATTTCATTCGTGTGTTGATCGTCATGCAAATATTGGAACTGGATTTATTGGAAATGAACTTAAACATTTTCTTGAAATATCACTTAGTAAGGGTATTCCACATATATTAGAAACACCAGTAAATGAAGAAATAGGTATTTTAAAAACACATAGTAATGAAATTGCTTTAATTAAATCATGGTTAAATTAGAAAGAAAGTAAATTTATTTCTTTTTATCATTCGTTTCAAAAAAAGGAACATTATTTGTAATTATATTATCTTCTTGACTTAAAAAATATACTAAATAACTTAATTCATTATCATATTTTATTTGTCTATAATCTAAAATATTTCGTTCATAATCTTCTATTTTATAATGTATATCAATATTTTCTTCAACATAAAATAAATGATAATAAAATTCTTTTATATTTGTTTCTATATTATTTTTAATATAAAATTTTAATCGTATTTTATCATGATTATTTCCAAAATAATAAATAAGCTCATTATTATTACACTTATCTCTTAAAAAATAATTTAATATATAAATAGTACCATTCATTTCTTCATTTTTATTAATTTGTATGCCAACATTTTCATTTTTTGTTATACCAATTACAATATTGTAGTAAGATGGTATTGAAAATTGAGATTTATATATAAATGTTTCATGTTCAAAATAAGATCTTATAAAAGAAAACATTTTTTTAATTTTTATTTAATATATTATAAATATAATCATTTTTCTTTTATATTCTTTTATAATATTTTTATTTATTTTTAATAAATAATACTTTGTTTAATTTACTTTTCACTAAATAATTAATAACCATACGACTGATATTGTAGATTATGTACAATAGGCGGAGGCGGAGGTGGCGGTGGCGGTTGAGGAAGTTGTGTATGTCCTTGAGTCATTTGATGACTATAAGATGCTTGTTGTTCACCATAAAATAAAGGAAGTACTTGATTACTATTATATTGTCCGTTAGGTGTTAAATAACCATAAGTTGGATGATATCCAAAAGTTGGATGATTCCCAAAAGTTGGATGATTCCCAAAAGTTGGATGATTCCCAAAAGTTGGATGATTTCCAAAAGTTGGATGATTTCCAAAAGTTGGATGATTCCCAAAAGTTGGATGATTCCCAAAAGGTATATGTGGTATAGGTAAATAAGAATATGATTCATAAGAAGATTTTGTATCTTTTTTATTATCATTAGAACGAGAACGTGACCGTGAACGGTGACGTTTTTTTCTATAATCATAATCATACGAGTGAGACCTAGAACGATTTCTATATCGTTTTCTATCACTTTCATAATCTTTTGATCTTGATCTTGACCTTGTTTGTATATGATAATTTTTTTTATCTTCACTATTTTCAGTTAGAAGAGATGAACGCTCCCATTTTTTAAATGTTTCCGGTGTATGATAAATTCCAAAAATATATTTTGAATTAGTATCTTTCGGGTATTTATTTTTAAGAAGTTCAATTTTTAATATATGCGTCATATGAAATACAAATTTATGTACTCTTTCAGTTAATATTGGTAACTTTTTCATAAAATGATTATTTCTACTCAAATTATTTGCAGTTTCATGAATAGAAACGTAAATATGTAATGTATCTTTTACTTGTTCAATAAGACTTATATCAATAAAAGATATATTTGTAAAAAAATATATATAATTTATTAGTTCATAATCATCTTTATTTGTAATATTTACAACATATTCTTCTTTTGACGTCTTCTTATTCCGAAGGAACGACTCTGTTACTTCCTGACCATTTATATAAGACCTATACGATGGAGCCAATAAAGTTGATGACTCCTCCTTTGGAGGAGCTGTTACTTTCTTCTCTATCACATGTGAAGGAGCCACGAAAGTTGACGACATTTATCTTTAAATAAATATTTACGGTAAATAAAATAAATATTTACGGTAAATAAAATAAATATTTACGGTAAATAAAATAAATATTTACGGTATTATTATACTTTTTATATCATCTGTTTTATTTTTATAAAAAAATCAATTTTTTAATAAAATAATTGATTTTTTTTTTACAAACAAATAATTATTTAATATATGTGTAATAAAAATAAATATTATTTACAATTACAAACAAATGAATAATCCAAATTATCGCTCTGCTTATATGGCTTCATTAAATCAACAAGTAAAGCTAAATCAATCAATATATAAAGCAAATATTGGAAATCCGTCATTTACCCAATTTACTCAAGAAAATGGAGGAAGAGGTCAATATATTGGAAATATTCAAAAACCTAAAAAGTAAAAAAATAAAATTTAATCAATTATGTAGGTTATTATTTTTTTAGAAAAAATATTATAAATATACTTTTAAAATAGTCATCATAAAAAATGTTATTTTCATCAAATGTTCAAATACTTTTATCAAAAAATAAAGTTGAATATCCTGAAGATAAAATTATAAAATTATATTTTGAAAATGAAATTGGAGAAGGTAGTTATGGAATGGTTTATAAATTAAATAAAGATTGTGCTATAAAAATATTTAAAAATTGTACTTTAGGTCATATTGATTTATCTTCTAATGAAAATGAACTATTACCTAAAAATAATGAAAATCGTGAATTATTATTTTATTTTGAATTACTTAAAAAAAATATGGATATTCATAAACGGTCTATTCAACATATATTACAACCTATTTCTATTGGAATTATTAAAGAACCTGTCCAATATATTTTAACTCATAATAATTCTTCACCCAAATCTGTTTTTATTCAATCTAATTCTTATTTTGTTATATTACCATTATGTACTCCTTTTTATAAAATATTACCAATTACAAACAATAAATTAATTGAAATTTCTACAAACACTGTTTTTCCAAAAGAAGAAATAACAACTATTGAAAATACGAATAAAATTTCATTTGGTACTTATTTTGTATTAAATATTATGAAATATTTATCTATTGCTTCTATATATTTAGAAGATGAATTTAAGATATATAATCTTGATTTTAAAACAAATAATATTATGTTTTTGAAATCAACTGAAAATAATATTGATTATAAAGATTTAATTGTAGTTGATTTTGGATTAATTAAACATATTCATAATGTAAATCCAATTTTAACAAACCAAATTTCAAATAAAAATAATATTATGGAAAATAATAATAAAATATTTAATTATGACCATTTAACTCAACAAAAATATTTTATATGGCCATATTCAGGTACTGCTTTAATTTCTCAAATCCCATCTTATTCCATTTGTATTATTGGTTTAGAATTATTATTTGGAAAAAAAGAAGTTGAAAAATTACCTTCATATAGATTATTAAGAAAAATTATTGATAAATTACGCTTAATTGATAATAGTTTATATAATCTTTTTTATGAAGGACTTATAACTAAAATTACTACTAAGAAATTACTTTCTTATATTGATATATATATATCTTAATATTTTTATCATTATTTATTTATAAATTTTTTTTGTTTTTTTTATTTTTTTTTTTGGTTTTTATGCGATTTTCACCCCACTTTTCTCCAAATTCACATAGAATAACGTCGTCGATACTCGAAGTTACGGTCATCGATAGAATCGGTGTAACCCCTCTCATAGGCCGTCTTAAAATACTCAGGCCATTCCTTTGTGTCATCATCGAATGGAATATAATTCTCCGCATCATAATACCCATAGCCGTATGCACGATCATATGCTTCATTTCTCATAAACTCTTCATGTGAAAGCGGTGGAGGGATACCCTTTGGGGGGATGGCTCCTTCAGGGGGTCTAATGATAATAGAAGGTTTTTTACGAAGTGCTATTACCTCCTCAAGCGTCATAAATCCCGTTGTCTCTTCACTAAGAGGCTGGGACGATTTTCTTTTAGTTCCACGCGCCACTACCGCATCTGCTGAGGCAATTGCCAAGGCAGACGTTGCAGCATCCGTCTCGGCACCGGCACCAATGGCACCGGTAATAAGACGAATTTCTCCGCTAGCTGAAAGCTGACGGGTTAGGATCCCTCCAGTATGCTGGGCTGATGTCTCCGCACCTTGAGGTGAAGAGGCGTCACATCCCGACGCACTGGAAGATGTCATAGCCAAAAGGCAGGACATCCCGTATAATCTATTTTATATATTTTATAAATCATAACAAAAAAACCATCATTTTTTATCTATCGTTTTTCTGGTATTACATATGGATAATTAAGATACGTAAATATTTCAAATTCATTTTTTGGATTAAAAGGTAGTCGTAAACCAGATTTAAGATCATATAATCCGCGCTCATTTAATTTATATCCTTTTTGTAACGCATATAAACGAATACGTTTTGAAAACTCTTTTCCACTTCCAAAATATAATAACATCCACGGTACTTGATTTTTTCTTACAAATAATATATCTATTTGATGAATTTTATGTGTTAGCGGATTTTCTATAATACCATTTATCTTTTTAATACTTTCATTATATATATGTTTAAATAAACCATGTTTTTTTAACTTTTTCATTATACTTTTTACTTCAAGTGCATTTTTAATTGCACATAATAAATCAATATCTCCACTATATGCTTTCCCCATTCGATAACTTCCACTATTGATTATATTTAACTTTAATTCATTTTTTAAATAATTTGTAAATTGTGTGATTTCTTCTTTTTTAATCTTTTTATTTAAATCTTTATAATAAATTAATGAATATTTTAAATTTTCATCCACTTTATATATTCCATTAATTACATCTTTTCGCAATAAATCAATATTATTATAACCATCTTTATATAAAGCATATGCTTTTTGAGGACCTATTCCACGTACTTTTTGTAATTCTAATAATATTTTAAATTCCGCATTTTTAATCACTTCTTCATATAATGGATGTGTACCACTTTTTACTATTATATCAATTTTATCCAATGTACTTTTACCAATATATTCAATATCTTTTAAATCTTCAGAAGTATATATAGGAGTTTCTATTTTATTTAAAGCGGAAAGTATTTTAGCATAAGAAGAAACACGATATTTTGTTGCTAAATTACCACGACTTCCTAATGTAGAATGAAAGTCATATAATGTAGAAAATATTTTAATTAATTTTTCTTTAATATCTTTTTTTATTTTATCTTTCATTTAAAAAATAAATTATTATGTAAATAATCTATTTTAAATATAGGTTTAATTTATTTTTTTTTAATTAAAATATAAAAAATAAATATTATAATATAACTACTTATCAAAAATGTTAAAATTAAATAATCTTGATTCTATTATTTATAAACCAATTTGTAAACATATTACTAAAAATATTGATACTCATATCTTTTTCCTTTGTTCTTCTTTTAAAAATGAATTACAAGAAATTGCTAAATTATTTAATATTCAATCCTTTCCTAAACAATTATTTAACGATTTTCATGGTAAAGTAAATGAAATGGTTACACATTATTTAGATAATACAAAATTAGTTTTTGTAGGATATGGAACTTATAAAACTGGGAAAAATGAATGTAATTACGATTTATTATACGAAATTGGATTAAAAATTGGCAAAAAATTAAGTAATCCTGAAGAAAGTGAAAAAAATAAAAATATAGTCATTCATTTATTAAAACAAAATAATGATTTATATATTCATCATTTAGTAAGTGGAATTATATTAGGTAATTATAAATTTGATTTATTAAAAAATGTTACATCTACTCTAAAAATAAAAGAAAAACAATATATTTATTTTTACCATCCTAAAAAAAGTGTATTTAAAAGCATCCAAAATTATATTACATTATCTTCTATTCATAATGAAGTTCGTAATTATATGAATTTACCTTCCAATTTACTTCGTATTAAAGATTATATTCAATATATGAAACTCTTTTTACCTAAAAATATTTCTATGCGCATTTTATCTAAAAAAACACTTCAAAAACTTGGAATGAACTTAATTCTTGCTGTCAATCAAGGTGCTAATCAAGATTGTGCTTTAGTACTTCTTGAGTACAATGGTAGTAAGAGTGACAGTGGTAAAAAGAAACCAATATGTTTTATTGGGAAAGGTGTAATGTTTGATTCTGGTGGATATAGTATTAAAACACGTACTATGGAAGAAATGAAATTTGATATGTCAGCTTCCGCAATCATGTATGGTTTAATGAAATCTCACGCTTTATTAAAATCTTCTGGACATTATGTAGCTTTATTACCATTAGTTGAAAATATGGTAAGTGAAAATGCAATTCGTCCAAGTGATGTTATTATTTCTCATAGTGGTAAAAGCGTTGAAATTATAAATACAGATGCCGAAGGGCGTTTAGTTATTGCTGATTGTATGAGTTATTGTAAAAAATATAATCCACAATTAATTGTTGATATGGGAACACTTTCTGGAGAAACTGCTCATATTTTCGGAAATAAATCATCTGTTATTATGGGAAATAATTTTGCAATAAATCGGGAGCTAATGGCTATTGGTAAAAAGTATCATGAAAATATATGGGAATTACCCGTGTGGGATATTTATTTAGAAGAGTTAAAATCAGAAATAGCGGATTTAAGAAATGTAAGTAAAAGTGGTAAATCAGGAGCAATAACAGTTGGAGCATTTTTATCACAATTTGTACCTAAAAATAAAGATGGTAAAGCAGTTGATTGGGTTCACCTCGATATTGCGGGAACAGAAAATGCAGAAAGTTCACCTTATTATAATGATGGTGCCAAAGTAGAAATCTTAAAAACACTTTATTTTTATTCAAAATAATAAACTCCTATTTTTTATATAAATAAAGTTGTTAAAAAATGAATGATAACATAAAATGTGTTCCGAACATATTTTTGAATACATTTTATTCAAAAATGTGTTCAAAAATATTTGATTTCGAAGGGGAAAAATATTGAAATTATATGTTTCAAAAATATGTTCGGAAAACAATTATATTCAAAAAAATAATTAAAAATAAATCATCTTATTGATTTATCACGATTTATGCCATTTCCATTATACAATTTCTTTTGACTCCAATCTTCTTCATTACTATTCCAAAAAATACGATTTTCATCTAATCCTAATGGCATAAATATAAGTAATGCGAAATAAATACTTCCGCTATTTGAATATTCATCAGCCATTTCCGGTTGAAATCCACTAAACCCAAATGTTAAAAATCCGTGTTTATCTACTATTTTTATTTTCTCATTTTGAAACATATTTTCAATCACTGCATTTAATCCAGCTCGCACTTGTCCATAAGATAATGTATTTGGTAATCCTAAAATATAGATTGTAGTAACTAATGTGTGAAAAACGGCGGTTCTATAAACTGCACTTCGCCCAAATATAGGAAAAGAGCCATCCGAACCAATTAAACGTTCTAAAAATTCGGATTGTCTTTGTATTTTTAATAATGTTTTTTGATATAAATTTTTAAATAAAATTCCATTATTTTGATAATTTAATAAATACAATTCTTGATAAATCGTAATTAAAAAAGGTAATATAACATATGAATTATAAAAATCCATATGAAAAATTGTTCCATCTTTATACCAACTATCGCCAATATAATATGATTCTATAACTCGTACATTCAATAATGGTTTATTTAATACTTTTATTTTTTGATTTTTATATAAAAATATTTCAATCAATGCTTCAAATAAAAGCCAATTATTCATATGTGGTTTAAATTTAGTAATAGAATAATACATAACATTTAATATATTATTTTTAATAAGTGGTTGTAAAGAGTTCCATAAATATGGAGAACGAATAAAAGATAAAGCGCAATTTGCCATTTCAACAATTAATTGATGGTCAATAGAAGAGTGATAAAAGTCTAAATAACCAGAAAAAGTATGATTTATCATAAATATTGTATTTTGAAATAAAACTTGTAAATGATCTTTCATTATAAATTCTTCATTTTGGAATAAAATGGAAATTCCTAAAAGCGTTCTACAAAAAAGTTCAATAAAAACAATTTCTGTTTGATTTCTTCTTTTATCATCTTTAGGTAAATGAGCACTAAAATGAATGGGAAAAATGGATTTTATATTTTTATTTACAAAACCATATATTACAGGATTAACGATTTGAAGTAATAATGATAACCATTTTTTTCGCATATTATATAATAACAATTATTATTATAAAATATTAAAAATAATAAAAATAATCTTAATTTTTGTGAATCATTGCTAATATCAATCCTTATCTTTTAAATCACGATATCTCATACGAACTGAAGCAAAATCTTCAATATTCGGATTAATTAATGGAATATTTTTAATATCAAGTCCATCAATATTCATTTGTGTTCGAACTTCATCACTAAATTTATTCACTGTACCAACAATTTTCGTTAAATATTTATCACGAGACCTAAATAAATTACCTTGAGAAGTATAAAAGAATTGTTGTTTATCAACATCATAATCTTTAAAAATAGTATCATGTTTATAGTGAC